>TARA_R110001599_G_scaffold100344_1_pt1 | contig 187532 bp, 161 predicted proteins | sample TARA_R110001599 | Tara Oceans TARA_R110001599 (sample SAMEA4398360) | marine metagenome | biome: Polar Biome; feature: [MES] marine water layer (ENVO:01000295) within the mesopelagic zone...; material: water (ENVO:00002006), including particulate matter (ENVO:01000060) such... | reverse complement strand
GTGCAGGCCTTGCTTGCTCGCAGACCGACCAATGTCGTTCTGGTGGCTCACCTGGGCCTTAGGCTGCATCGGTGATCCAAGATCACGCGTATCGATGCCTTGCTGCCTTGCCGTTGCGCTGCTCAAGCCGCATAACCGGCGTCACCTTGCCGCAGCGGGTTCGCCGGACGGTCACGATCTGTCGCCTTGGCGCTGCGGTCAGGCTTTGCAGTGTCGGGTACTAAATGCCCGGGAAACCGGCTCTGGCGGTCCAGTAGTCCCAGGCCCGCGACAGGGGCATGTCGCTGAGCAGCATGTTGCTCGCTTTTTCGATTTCGCCTTTGGAAAGATACTTCGGCTGCCCCAGGGGCAAAGTGTTGAGCACCAGTTCGGCGTTGTCTTTCATGTAGATCGATACCATGCAGATGGCACGCAGATCAAAAGCAGCGCAGATTGCGCCGTGCCCGCGCAGAAGGGCGGTTCTGCCGTCACCCAGTGTGCGGGCGAGCGAATGCCCCATGTCGAGTGAATCAACGATCATGTTGGTGTCGCCGAATTCCGGCTGGCTGTCCCAGACCGGCACATGGGCGCCCATCACCGAGCCCATGTGGAAGGCTGGCCGCAAGGGAACGTCGGTCATGGAAAAGGGGATCACCGCGTGGGCATGGTGGTGAGACACGGAATTGACGTCCGGCCGGGCCATATAGATCGTGCCGTGAATGAAGCGTTCCGCGTAGGGCCGCCGCGGGTCGTCTGAAACAAGCGTCCCGTCGAGTTCGAACTCCATGATGTCGTCGCGCGTGACGACCTCAGGACTGCGGGATCGCGACAGCAGGAAACGATCGGGGTTGGTCGGATGGCGCACGCTGACATGCCCGAAGCCGTCAATGACGTTCTCGTTGGCAAGAACCCTGTTGGCCAGGACGAGTTGCTGGATTGAATGATCCAGCAGTGTCGCTTCACTCATGTTTTTCTCCTGTTCATGTTTCTAAAATCCAGTCAGGCACCGCTATCGGCGTTACGCCTGTTGAAACCCGATGGTGGCGATGATGATCAAGCGGTCCGGGCATTGGCTCTGCCTTGAACATGCAGACGGCGGGAATTGCGACGCGCGCCCTTGCAGGTCTCGGGTCAACAGCGGGACGTCCCGGAAATTTCATCCTGACGCGTTGGCAGGTCATGTGCATTCTTGCATCCCTGGAGAATGGCGATCATCTTTTGCAGGCATCTCGACCAATTGCGGACCTGTCATCTTGCGAGACGCCCTGCAAACCCCTTAGTATTCTAAGTGAATAGCTATTAGCCTGCTTTCAAGGTCGCTGTCGAGGGGGGATGAGCCCCTTCATGGTGCGTTGACAATATCAATAAGCGCCCTCTATGTTGAATCAGTTAGCAATCTAAAGATTGTGACTTGATGGAGGAATTTAATGAGGATAACGATCAAGAGCACCCTTGCTGGTGCGGCCGCGCTCTTGCTGGCTTCGGCGGCAACAGCTTCGGCACAAACCTATAACCTGACGCTTTGCGGAGCGAGCCCTGGCGGACTTTGGAGCTTGCTTGGCGCCGGCATTGATGCGGCCGTCAAGAAGTCTTTCCCGGGATCGACAATCACCTATCAAACGTCCGGAGGCGGACTCGCCAATGTCGGGCTGCTTGACAAGGGAACCTGTGATCTGGCGATCATTCATGATGCCGAAGCCAAGCTGGCGCTTGGCGGAAAGGCTCCTTTCAAGGCACCAATCGACAGTATGGCGACCATTGCCCAACTCTATACGTGGGCGCCGATGCAGGCGATCGTGAATGCCGATTATGCCAAAGAGCACAATCTGACCAAGCTCGAAGATATTGCCGAGCAGAAGCTGCCGATCCGTATTGCGCTCAACCGTCGCGGCAATGTCGTCAGTTCGGTGGGCGAATCGATGCTCAATGCCATCGGCGCAAGCCCGGAAGAGATCGGCTCCTGGGGCGGTGACGTTCAGTTTGCGGCATCCGGCGAGCAGGGCGATTTGATGCGCGATCGGCGTATCGACATGATCCTGAACTCGCTGTTCGTCAATCACAGCTCGATCCGGGAACTGGCTTCTGCGATTGATGTCAAATTGTTGCCGATTACCGAGGAGACTGCAAAAAAGGTTGTCGACGAGTGGGATATCAAGAATTTCACGATCCCCAACGATGCCTATGACTGGACAGATGAGGACGTCCTCACTGTCACCGTATCCGCACAGCTTTTTGTGAACGCCGACGCTGACGCGCAAATGGTCCACGACATCGCAAAGGCGATGACTGACAATGCCGATCAGCTTCAGGCCGTGCACAAGGCAATGGCTCCACTCAATGTGGAATTGATGGCGGGCGCCAAGACCGTGCCCTATCATCCGGCTGCGAAGAAAATCTACGAAGAAGCTGGTTACTGACCAACACCGACATGCCGGGACGCGCATTCGCCCCGGCATGATCTCTTCGAGACTGCAAGGACAGGCACCTAGCCAATGATCAGTTTATTTTTTGACACCGGGGCGCGTCGCACACCGGAAGGTGCCGTTGGACATCTGGTAAAGGCGTTTGCTGCGGGCACTGCCGTCTGGACGGTCTATGCAGCGGCATTCTCGCGCGCCGATTCCCTGACGCTCATCATGACCTTTCTGTCTCTGATGCTCGTTCTGACCTTTGTCATGACGGGAGCCAGGGCGAATTCCGACCGCGACCGGATTCCGCCTTTCGACTGGATCATGGCGTTTTTGTCGGGCGTGACCGGCATCTATTTCGTCTCGCAGGCGGGCATCATCGCCCAGCGCATTACCCTGCTGGATCCGTTGTCGACCTATGACGTCGTGTTCGCCTCGCTGATCCTTGCTCTCACGATTGAAGCGATGCGGCGGACCGTCGGGGTCGGACTGACGCTGATCGTCCTGGTCTTTCTGGCGTATAATCTGTTTGGAGACCGGTTCGACGGCGTCCTCGGACACGGCCTGATCACCTATGAGCATTTCCTCGACATCACCATTTTCACCACGGATGGCCTCTTTGGCGTGCCCTTGCGTGTCGCGGCAACCTACGCCTTTCTCTTCGTGTTTTTCGGCACCACTCTGGCGAAAGCCGGTGGCTCTGCCTTCTTCTTCAACATCGCCTCCTATCTGACGGGGCGTTCGCCCGGTGGTCCAGCCAAGATTGCCGTCATATCGTCAGGCCTCTACGGCACGATTTCCGGCAGCCCGACATCCGACGTTGTCACCACCGGCGCCATTACCATCCCGATGATGAAGCGAATGGGCTATAAGGCGACATTTGCCGGTGCCGTGGAGGTGGCTGCATCCACTGGCGGCAGCCTGCTTCCACCTGTTATGGGCGCTGCCGCGTTCATCATGGCGGAATACACGGGCATAGATTATATCGACATCGCCTTTGCAGCGCTGATCCCGGCCTTGCTCTATTACGTGCCGATCTACCTTCAGGTTCATCTGCGTGCCAAGCGCGAGAATCTGGCGCCGGTCGATCGATCCCAGATCCCGACGCTTGGTGTGACGCTTCGCGAGGGCGGACTGTTCGTCGTGCCCTTGGTCGCCATTACATGGGCGCTGGTTGAAGGCTACACGCCAACGTATGCGGCCGTTTACGGCGTGGTTGCGGTGTTTGCCGTGTCGTTGTTTCGCAAGTCGACACGATTGGGCCCGCTACAGATCTATGACATCCTCGCCGAGACGAGCCTGCGCACCGTTCCGGTTGCAGGCGCATGTGCCGCGGCCGGTCTTGTCATCGGCGGAATCACCATGACCGGCCTTGCATCGAAATTCTCGACGCTGGTCTTCCTGCTGTCAGGTGCGGATCTTTTCTCCTCACTGGTGATTGCAGCGACCCTTACCACGCTTCTCGGCATGGGAATGCCCACACCCAGTGCGTATATTCTCGCGGCAGTGCTTATCTCACCCGTGATGCGGGCTCTCGGCGTGGAAGATCTTCCGGGGCATCTGTTCCTGTTGTATTTCGCGGTGATGTCGGCGTTGACGCCCCCTGTGGCGGTCGCCGCCTATGCGGCCAGTGCCATCGCCGATGCCAATCCGCTGAAGATCGCAGCGCAGTCGGTCAGGATTGCAATCGGCGCATTTCTCATCCCGTTCTGTTTCGTCTACAATCATGGCCTGCTCATGCAGGGCAGCCTATGGGAGATCGTATTCACCACGGCCAGCGCGGTGAGCGGACTGGTGATGATCGCGATCGCCGCAGAGGGATACTGGAAGGCGCATATCCCCTGGTTCATACGATTGATCTATGCGGTTTCCGGGCTGCTCTTTCTGGCAGCCGGGTATTTCACCGTTGCCTTGGCGTTGACAGCGCTTGCGGCAGGCACCATCCTGCTCAGGTTCCAAGGGAATCTCAAGCAGATAGAGACCAAACCGGAGGCCGGAAATCAGTCCGGCTGAAGGTTGCGAAAGGCGAAGTCGCACGATCGGTGCGGCGTTCGAGGGGTAACGAAACATGGCCGCGTCGACAGTGAAAGAACCCAATGCCCCCCAGGAAGACATTGCACTGCCGTTCGACGAAAGCGTCGGCTATCAAATTCGTCTGACATCCCGCCTGATTCAACGCAGTCTGCAGCACAAAATCGAACCGCATGGCGTGACGCTCGGTATGTGGTATTTTTTACGGGCGCTTTGGCACGAGGATGGCATGACGCAGCGTGAACTGTCGCTGGTCGTCGGCACCATGGAGCCAACAACACTCACTGCTATCAAGTCGATGGAAAAAAGTGGACTGGTTCACAGGGTCAACAACGAGGATGACCGGCGCAAGATAAATATCTACCTGACAGAGCGCGGAAAAGCGCTGAGAGCGGAATTGATGCCGTTGGCCAAGGAGGTGGTGGACAGCTCGGTGCGCGGGTTTTCCGATCGCGAGCGTTCCACGCTGCTCGAATATCTCAAGGTCATCCAGGACAATTTGCTTGCCGGCGCCGCAGATGGCGACGACTCCACCGAATAGGCTTCTGTCCGCTGGCAGTGACGCAATTACTAGAGGCTCTCGGCCAGCCTGCGCAGGAAAGCCTCTGCCGACATCACTTCGCGCATCGGGTATTTTTCCGCCTCCGGCGTGAGCTCCGTCTCATATCGCAGGCCTTGGCCATTCCACAGCCACCAATAGGCAATGTCACCCTGTTTGTTGCGGATCGGCATGCGAAATACCGGGAACGCCAGGTCCTGCTCGGGGATGGCGGCGTTGCCGATTCTGGATCCGCTGATCCGTTCGTTTTCGATCGCGCTTCCCAGCGCAGTCATTGCTGTGAACGCCGTTTCAGAGCGGGCCAGTGCATGGATATCTGCAGGCCGGCTGTCGTGTGTCCCGGCAAGGACCCGCACCACCTCGGGATAGGATGCATGGTCATGGGTTACCTGCACATAATGAAGACCCTTTGCGCCTTCGATTTCAATAATGTCACCGGGTGAGAATTTCATGCCTCAATCCTGTTGGGCGCAGGACCGGTCACAGGCTGTAAGCCTCGACGGTCGCCGGATGGAAAAGTTCGTCGACGTCGACCTTGCGCGGTGAGAGCCCCTGGGCGTGATGATAGCGCAGAAAAGTCTCAAGCACATTGCGATTGCCCGAGAGACCATAGGACCAGATATCGTCGCCCATGAGCGCCTTTGCGCGGGCGAGGTTGTCCTCGACGAATGGCATCGTGACCTTGGTCGCCGAGGTGTCTGCGAGTGTTTCTTCGGCCATGATTTTGGCCTTTGTAAACGCCTTCAGCAGCGCGCCGGGAAGCCAGGGATGTTGATCAGCCAGCGATCGGCGTACACCAAGGACATGCATGATCGGAAAGGTCCCGGTCTTGCGGAAGTAGTTTTCAGCTTCCGTCACGGTGTCGTTGAACAGTCTTCCGACGGAAACATGGCCTTCGTCGAAACAGCGCGGTGCACGCGGCCCGACGAAGCCGTCAATATCGCCGTTTACCAGCATCTGGTTCAAGGTGGCGCCCTCGGGCGCATCGATCACCTTGATATCGGCAGGAAGTTCGACCTTGATTTTTTCCGGCCTGCCGGGGGTGTTCATGCCACCGCGGACCCATTGGATTTCGGAGGGCTTTACGCCGTACTCGTCCTCCAGAATACCGCGGAACCAGACATTGGCTGAAAGCTGGTACTCGGCAATGCCAATTCGCTTGCCGCGCAGGTCGGAGGGTTGTTCGATCCCGCGGTCTTTTCTCACATAGATCGACGTGTGTCTGAAGGCGCGTGAGAGGAAGACCGGCACCGCGATATAGTGCGGATTGCCGCGGGCGACGGAGATTGCGTAGGAAGACAGTGAAAGTTCGCTGACATCAAAAGCCTGATGCCTGAAGGCGCGAAAAAACATCTCCTCGGGCGACAGCAACATGCAGTTCGGGTCGACGCCGTCAATTGCGACACGACCGTCGGTGATTGCACGTGTGCGGTCGTAGTCCCCCATTGCGATTGAAAGTTCCAAGGTGCTCATGTGCTTTTCCCCTCTATACCGGTCTGATGTTCGAGCGTTACCGTGGTGCGGGATTTTGCCGACCCCAGTATCGCCAGGCAGATTTCGAGGCTTGCCAGGCCCCAGGCACCGGTCTGCGCCGGCGGCTTTCCATCGCGCACGGCGCTTATAATTGCGTCGATCACCTCGGTGCGCGGGTTGCGAATTTTTGGTGCGGTCAGAAATTCACGCCTTGTATTGCCGTAGACATGAACGCCCTCAGGCGCGAGGCGCAGATCCGCTTTGTCCAGCGAGACGATCATCGGGCCGAAATGCTCGTGATGGGTTGCCGGTTTCGGCATGTCACCGGAACCATAGGTCCGCGCGGACTTGAGGTTTTTTTCCTCTTCGGCAGAACGGATGCCCGCCAGCTTCCGCCGGGCATCACCGTAGGCTTCGGGGGGCTTCTTCGATCCCAATTCGCCGGTCCAGCCCATCCATTCATCACTGTCGAAATGGGCGTAGCCGGAATAGGTCAGCGAGGCGAATGCTCCGCCGGCAAAGGAGACAAGTGCGCTATAGGCCCCTTCCGTGGGCCGTGCAGGGTCCCAGTTTCCCGTCATGGCAGTCACGGTTTCGCCAAGGCCGCCCGCCAGCAGGCGAACGATATCGATCTGGTGCACGCCTTGCGAAAACAGGACACCGCCACCCGCATCGGTGCGCAGTTCTTCGGCGCGGCGCGGCCGGTAGAGAAAATCAGTGTAGTTGAAGGCGTTGATCATGCGCAGCTTGCCCAGTTCGCCGCTTTCAATCAGCTCTCTGGCAATCCTGACCGGCGCATCGAAGCTGTGACTTGGTCCGACGATAAGGTGGACGCCAGCGTCCCGGCAGGCTGCGACCATGCGCATGCCGTCGTCGATCGTGATGGCAAGCGGTTTGTCGACGAGAACATGTTTTCCAGCCCTGGCTGCGGCGATGACATGCGCGCAATGCATCTGGTGCGGCGTGGCGACATAGACGATCTCGACGTTTGGATCCGCGCAGAGGCTTTCCACGTCTTCATAGGTGTTGCCGCCAAATTCGTTTCGAAACGCAGCGCGCGAGACCTCCCGCGGCGCACAGGCGGCGACCAGTTGCACACGCGGATCGCCACGCAATGCCGGAAGCATCAGCACGAAGCCACGCCCCAGCCCAACGACGCCAATGCCCACGGGTGACCGGTCAGAGGTCAATGACCAGACCTCCGCTGCGGGCGCGTGAGACACAAATCATGATGTGATCTTGCCGTTGCTCCTCCATCAGCACCATGTCGCGGTGATCGACGTCTCCTGATATCAACCTCGTCTTGCAGGTGCCGCAAGTGCCGCTTTCACACGAGCTTACCGTTGGCACGCCGGCATCGCGCAGCGCTTCAAGAATGGAACGATCGCTTTGCACTCTGATGGTCTTGCCAGACCGGGCCAGTTCAACATCGAAAGCGACGTCGTCGGGGCGGATCACATCGACAGGCTTGAAGTCCTCGAAATTGACGCGGCCTTCGGGCCAGTGTCCGGATATCGCCTTGATCTCCTCCATCAGCGGTTTTGGTCCACAGCAATAGACATGCATGTTCTGCGGTTCAGCAAAATGATCCCAGAAATCGTAGAGCTTTTCCGGGTCTCCATCGTCATGGTGCAGCAGCACCCGGTCGCCAAAGGCCTCGGTCAGATCCTTGAGATAGGCGGTCTCTTCGGCATTTCTGGTGCAGTAGATGATGTTGAAATCGTCACCGGCGCTGTCAAGGTGACGCGCCATGGCGAAGATCGGGGTGATGCCGATGCCGCCAGCAATCAGCAGATATTTCGATGCCTTCTTGAGGGGAAAGTCGTTCTCCGGCGGTTCGACAAGGAGCGCCGTTCCTTCGGTCGCATCGTCAAACATTGATTGCGAGCCTCCGCGAGACGCTGGCTCGCGCTTGACTGCAACGACGTATTGCTTCGGATTCTCACCAGCGCCGGTCAGCGAATAGCGCCGCATGGCGCCTGAAGGTGTTTGCACGGTCACATGCGCCCCCGGCCCATATTCCGGCAGATCGGCGCCTTCTTGCGGCACCAGCACAAACTCCATGATCGATGGCGTCAGCGACCGGCGGCCTTTCACTGTCATCTTGATCGCTTCGATCGTTTCGCTCATCGCACGGAGCTCCTCCTACTTGCGTGTGGGTATGTACTTAGAAAGCTAACTATTTAGTGTCAAGAGCTGGACGGGGGCGACAAGGTGTTATAAAAATCCTTTGCTATCTAACGATTTTCTCAAGGAGGACTCATGCTCACGCCAGAAGAGAACGAAATTCTCACGCGTGTCGGCAGCGACAAGCCAATGGGACAGCTGATGCGCCAACACTGGACGCCGGTCTGCCTCATCGAGGAGGTTTTGGAGAAGGACGGCAAACCGCTGCTGGTCGAAGTCCTTGGCGAACGCTATGTCGCCTTTCGCGACAGCGACGGAAAAGTCGGTTTGCTGGATGAATTGTGCCCGCACCGCAGGGCATCGCTTGTCTATGGCAGGAACGAGGAATGTGGCCTGCGCTGCCTTTATCACGGCTGGAAAATGGACGTCGATGGCAACATCGTGGCGATGTCTTCGGAGCCGGAAGGCAGCCCGTTGATGAACAAGGTGACGCACCGCGCCTATCCGACCCGCGAGTGGGGTGGCTTTGTCTGGGCCTGGCTGGGTGACAAGGAGCAGGTTGCCGAATTCGAGCCGCCCGCCTTTGCTCCGACAGAGGATACGCCGCTCTCGATTCTCAAAATCCGTGTCCCGGCAAATTGGGCCCAGATCCATGAGGGACAAATTGACAGCGCGCATTCGTCTTCGCTGCATTCTTCAGACATGAAGCCAGCGCGGGTGGAAGGCGCGTCGGCGGACGAGAAGGCGTGGTACCGTCCTTCCACCGACAAAGCACCGAAAATGCAGACCGAAACCACGAGTTATGGTTTTCATTATGCCGCAATCCGCAAGCCGATCAAGAATGCGCAAACCCACCATTATCTGCGCATTACCGAATTCGTCGCGCCTTACTATTCGCTGATTCCACCGAACAACAATTACAAGGTCGCCAGCGTTATCGTGCCGATCAGCGATGAGGAGACGGCCTTTCATTTCATAGCGTGGGGGGGGCCGAACGTGCCAAGCACCGAAGAGTGGCGGCGGTTCAACCACTCCGTTCCCGGTGAAGATGTTGACCATAAATGGCGCTCCAAGCGCACACTGGAAAACGATTTCCTGCAGGACCGCGAGGCCATGAAGCAGGGGAGTTTTACCGGTGTACCGGGTATTCCGAACCAGGATATCATCATGTGGGTCAGCATGGGGCCGATCGTCGATCGGACGAACGATGTGCTTGGTGCCTCGGACCTGGCCATTGTCGAGTTCAGACGCCTGATGGTTGATGCCGCGCGCCAGGTTGCTGAAGGTGGCCCGGCGATCGGCACAAGAGAACCCCGTGTTCCCCAGGCGCGGATAGCCTCGCGCGAAGGTGTGTATTCAAAGGACGTCGACTGGCGCACTCTGGTTGATACGAAAGAGATGCTCGCTGCTGAATAGAGCGATTCTGCCGTAAGGTGCTCGCTTGGCCGTCAAAGGGCCTTGGCAATGATCTCGGCCAGTTCCTCCCAGGCCTCGCCATGGGCGGCGACCACGTCGGCGGCGCTGCTGGATCTGGCTTTGGCGGTGATGTCGAACTGGCGAATGCGACTGCGGCTTTCGGCCCGGTCGCGCCGGATGGAGAACTGACCGGACAGGCGCATCCTGTTTGAGCTATCGACCAGCATTTGCTCCACATCAATGCGGATCTCGGCTTCCGGGACACCAGCCAGTGGCCAGGGGTCGGATGCCACCTGGGCGCCGGAAATATCGGTTAGGCTGCGCACCAGAAACAGTCTCATGGCCCGTTCGGTATCATCAGCCCAGTCAGCTTTGGGAATTGCGACGATCGCGCCGCCTGTGGTCTGTATGAAAATGCCTGATTCCTTGGCGTAGGTGGGCAGGCTCACCGCTGTTATGGAAATCGTGCGCGCGCCGGTTTTGACACTCGCGGCAGAAGCAACGGGCTCGATCAGGTAACGATCACGGTTTGTGCCGGTACACCCGAAGAGAAGCAAAAGCGGCAGCAACAGAAAAAATATACGCATAGGTTTTAACGTCCCAACAAAAGTGAATTCGGTTTGCGTTCGATGCTGCGCGCCAGCGAGCGGAAGGATTCCGCCGTCGATGAGATATCTCGAAGAACGCCCCTGATATCCGTATAGAAACGGGAATTGGAATCATAACCCGAAACGACCGATTGCAGCCCGTCGGCGGCGGCGTTGAGGCGTTCGGCAAGCGCTGGAAGCGTGTTTGCGGCGCTGTCGACCGACTTGAGGGCGCTGTCAGCGCTGCGCAGCGTGGCATTCAGATTTTCAATGGCGCCACCATCGCGGATGGCCGTGACCAGGGCGCGGACCTCCTGAAGAGTCTGTTCGATGGTCTGCGGGATGCGGTCCACGCCGTCGGCAGTCAGCACGCTTTCAGCGGTGCCGGTCAACTTTGAGACATTGTGGAGTGCCTGCGTCGCGGTGGTCATCAATTCCTCTATGGGAAGGTTGGAAATGCGTGTGACCAGGCCATTGACGCCGGTGTCGGCGTCGGGAACGGCAGCGGGCGCAGTCGGCAACATTATTCTGCCATCGGGATCAAGCGTGATTTCGGCCTTGGCCTGCGCGGGCAGGTTGACCAATTCCAGAACAACCGTCTGGCCAAACAGACCTTCAGAACTGACCCGGACGCGAAGGCCTTTGGCGACACGGCTATCGAGCAGCGCCCGCACCTTGTCGGACGACAGGCCCCCGGGCAATCCAAGCCGCTTGGACGAGAGGCGCAAATCAACACGCAGTTTGACCGGGCCTTTGACGACGTTTTCAATGCCGACCAAATCCTCGACGCCACCCACCTTCACACCCCTGAAGCGAACGATGGTGTCCAGTCCAAGACCGTTGACGTCTTTATCGAGCAGAATGGACGCCGAAATATCCGGGCTTGCATCGGCCTCAAATGCCTTGGTACGGGCAACACTCTGGCTCGCGAAGACGTCGAAGACATGGCCGTCGGCAACCGGGCCGCCGCCGGTGACGGGTGTTCCGAATGTCACGCCACCTTCGAGCAGGGCGGCCAGACTATCAACCTTGAGCGCGATACCCTGCGCCCCGAGATTGAAGGAAAGGCCGGAGGCATCCCAGAATCGCGTATTGGTCGTCAGTCGGGCGTCATAGGGTTTCAGGATGAATGCGTCCATCGTCACGGTCGTTCCGGAGCTCGACAGTTTGGGTTGCCCGATCCTGCCGACCTCGATGCCGCTTGTGAGAACGGGAGCGCCCGCTGCCAACTGGCCGCCGGCGCGCGCTTTCAGGACGATGCGTGTGCCTTCCTCGCCAAAGGAGGCAAGCGGTGGCACATCAAGGGCGACAAAGCGATCAGCCCTGACGCCATCCTTGCCGTCCCAGTTTGCTGCGATGTAGACGCCCGAAAGCAATGTTCCGATGCCGCTGACGCCGCGCGCCGTGACCTTCGGTTCCACGATCCAGAACTCCGCTTCCGTATCGACGTAGCGCGCAATCTTCTTGTCGAGCCGAATCTGGGCCTCCACCGACGCCATGCCTTCGGAAAAGCCAACCGTCTCCACGAGGCCGACGCGCAAGTCACGGATGCGCACTTCCGTGGTGCCGGCGACAATGCCGGAGGCTGATTTGAACGTGATGGTGATCAATGGGCCTTTTGAAGCATAATTGTTCCACACGACACCGGCCGAGATTGCCAGCGCCAGGAAGGGCATGAGCCATATCAGCGAGGGACGGCGGCTGGGCTTTTGCAGCTTTGGAGAAGGCAGGCTGGACAGATCAGGGGCAATGTTACTCACTTGGGTGTTCCTTCATCGGCAATATCCCAGATCAGGCGTGGATCGAAGGCCTGGGCCGACAACATCGTAAAGACGACGGACAGAGCGAAACAGGCTGCCGCAAGGCCAGGCTTGATGGATGCCAGCACGTCGAATTGAACCAGTGCCACCAGAATAGCAACCACAAAAACATCGATCATTGACCAACGGCCAATGAACTCTACGGCTGCGTGTATGAAGTGCAGCCTGTGCGGGTCCTTGGTGTGCGGCCGTGACAGCAGCACCGCCAGATAGGCAATCACGATAAATTTCCCGACCGGAATGAGCACACTGGCAATGAAGATGATGGCGCCAATGGCGTAGGCGTGATGATTAATGAGGGTGATGACACCGCCGACGATGGTGCTGTCCTGCTCCTTGAACATCTGTGTCGTTCGCAACATGGGATAGATGTTTGCCGGAACATAGAGGATCAATCCGGCAAGGAGCCAGGCCAGAACCCGTTGAATGCTGCCGTCTTTACGGCTTTGCATTCGCGCATGACAGCGGGGGCAGGATTCAACGTCAGGCGAGGCCACAAGCCCGCAACTCGTGCAGGCGACCATGCCGGCATCGCGTGCTGTTGTCAGCTTCTGTTGGTGGCCAGAGATGTCCATAGCGTGTTCCTGCACATGAAAGTATCTTGAAAAGTATTGACGACAACAAGCAGGACAAATGCCCAAAATGCCGTCCCGGTGTGGACGGTGGCCATGCCTCCAATCTTGACCAGGGCAACGGCAACACCGACCATGAATATTTCCGCCATTGCCCAGGGCTTGAGCACAAAGGCCCAGCGCAGCGCGGATTGCGCGCCGCTTGCATTGGCGTGCCCTGTCAGCAGCGGTGCCAGCGCATAGATCAACAGGAGTGAACGGGCTACGGGCACGACAATAATGAAAATCAGAACGGCAAACGCCAACGGCACCATGATTCCCGTGGCAAAGCCCAATACGACATCCGCAACAGATGCGCTTGAAACAAACGGTCCGGCGTTCAGGTGCAAAAAGGGTGCAAACAGAACAATGCCCATCAAAATCGTCGAGGTCAGCGCCAGACCGACCACGCGCGCAATCGCTTCAGACTTGCCAAGCGTCAACTGATAGCCACAGCGCAGGCATCGCGTACGGGTAACCATCTGGGTCGCCGAAAGCCGGTAGACGACATCGCAATGGGGGCATGCGATACATGTGGGATCGTAAATCACGGTGTCACCTTGCCAAATGCGGGTAAAGAAGTCGGGGCTCAAGCGAAATAAGCCAGAAATCAGGATGCTGGCGGTTTGTATATGTTTTTCTTTATGTTCTTTTTCTGTCCAAGACCAATTGTCCCTTTTGGACGGGAGGTGACAGCAGGTTGGTTCGCGAAGCGCTTACCTCAAGGTATGCGCAAGCGAAACGGCGTCGATCGTGGCGAAAAACAGCTGGCCCGAAGGGTTCGTGACCAGTGGCCGCCCGCTGCGTCACCCGTTGTGTCTGACGTCTCGACCGATGCGTGCGCATCGCTCTTTACCGCCTTCCTGGCGGATCGACAAACTGGATCACGAACAGAGTGGTTCAATGAAAACAAGACATGCTCTCTTACCCACTCTCGGAATTCTTATCATCAGCGCCGAGGGTATCCATGGCCCAGCCAACTGTAAATCCATGCATGATCGTCGATAAAAGAATGACGAGAGCGACCAGCGACCAGATCTGTGTCTCGTTGGCAAATTCCATGTGAGACCCGGCGTAACAGAGGTAGTAAATTGAACCGATACCCCGAACGCCATAGACCGACACGATCGCGCGACTCTTGCGGTCCAGTGAACTGCCACCAAGGGAAACCCATGCAGACAGGGGGCGCACCACAATGATCAATATGAGTGCCAATAGAATATGGTTCCAGGACAGATCTATGAAAAGCGCCGGAATGACCGTACCCAGAGCCACCAGCAATAGGGCAGTGATTGTGTGCTCGATAGCGACGGAAAAGTCATGTAATCGGCGATGGAAGGGGTGATGTTCTTCGATGCGTCGAAGCGTCAGGCCCATGACGGCAACCGCGATGAAGCCGTAACCTTCAACAATTTCAGTCGATCCATAACACAAGATCACACTGGCGAAAGCAACGACCCCTGAACCGGTGTCCGCAAGCAAAGCGCCCTTCGGAACGGTAAAGAGCAGGTATCCCAAGGCGCGGCCGCCCAGCGATCCGGCAATGACACCGACGATGATCCGGTAAAATACGTCCCACACCATCCACTCGACAAACCAGGCGCCCGGATTGAAACCCTGGGCAGCGACTACAAGCCCCAGATATACAAAAGGGAAAGCCAGGCCGTCGTTCAGGGTCGCTTCCGTTGTGAGTGTGAACCGAACCGGATGCTCCGCACCCTCCTGTGGCGGCCCAACCTGTACATCGCCGGCAAGGACGGGATCTGTTGGCGAGAGGACCGCGCCCAACAATATCGCCCCTGCGACCGTCAGGCCCGTGATGATCGTTCCTGCAAATGCGATCGCCAGAATTGTAAGAGGCATGGCGATACACAACAGGCGCAGCGTCGGAAACCAGCGGCTCCATGGCTTGAGCTTGTCGATCCGCAGTCCTGCGCCGAACAGGGCAATGATCACCGCAAGCTCACTGACCAGCTCCCAAGGCAATGGGTTCCGGCGTGGATCGGGCAAGGATGGAAAATCGGGAAAAAGCAGAGCGGCGGCGGCGCCGAATATGATCATCAATGGCGCAGCGGCAGGCTCGCGTTTGGAAAAAATGCGCGGCAACCAGGATGCCAGTATGATGATGAAACCGATGAACGTCACGGCAATATGGTAGGAGCTGAACTCAAAAAACTGGCTTGGTGGCATTTGCCATTAACCCCAATGCTTGCTCCTGTCGCGGAAAGACCGACGCACCCATTGCGCCGGTTTCACGAAAAATCCAGGTTATTTGGTTGCAGGTAGATCGAGGTCAATGCTGATGTCTGCATCACCGCCTGAAAGCCCACCGCCTGAAAGCCCGCCGCCTTACAGGACGCAGCCACCGATAGCGACGATGACCAACAAGGTCTCCACCGAAACCAGGCTGCGCCACCAGAGCCGCTCTTGATAACGGTCATATCTGTATCCTTCATCGGTCAGATCCCCGAAGAGTGACGTTCATTGAGATTGAAAAATACAATCTGATCACCAATGGCCGACTGCTTTGCCAATATTGCTGGGGCCCGAATTGTAGGGCTGCAGTTAAGGCCATCGGGAGCACTCAGATGTGCTTCTCGTTCAGTTCAGTTTGATCTGTGCAAAGCCGACCGCAACATTGACCCCTTCAGAGGCAGAGACGCTGAGCGGCTGCAATGCATAGGAGCTGTCCGAGCCACCAACCAGAATGTTCGCTCCAAGCCCGGCGGCAAATGCTGCAGATGCGGTGGCGCCGCTGTAGGTGCCTGCGAGAGCACGTGGCGCGTAAATCTCTTCTTCTGCAGCGACCACTGTCCAGGCAATCACCGACTTGCCGGTGACGCCGACATCTATGCCATATTTGTCAATTGTGCCTGTGTAGGTTTCCTCTGCAAAACTGTCGTTTGCAGGCATGAACGTGCAGGTCAGATCCTTTGATGAGCCGAAAACAAAACCAACGCCGCCTTCCACTTCACAGGTCAACTGTCCGAGTTGAATGCCCGAATCCTGGGAATTGGCAATTGTTGTCACTGACGTAAATGCCAATGAAGCGATAGCAGCGACTTTGAGAATATTGTGCATGATGTTTTTCCTTTTGCGTTCTTTCGGCGTCTGTAACCTTCAAACGATAAACGCGTCAGTTGGCTACAAGTTCCATCAGCGCAAGGTTTTCGATCTCCACTGCAACATTGGTCGGCTTGGCATCTTCCCATCGAAAGGGCGCGCTGCTTCTGCAGCAGAAATGAAATTATTGTCTCGATTTTTGGTTGAGCCAGGCCGTTTTGTCCTGGCACAACCCGATATGGCCAGACCTGAAGGCGTTGAACAGGCAAACCCGCCCGTGCATGGGTTGCATCAGGAGGCTGTATTAAGGGGTGGTGAAGCACTCCAAAATCTGCAATCTTCCACACAGAAATGGAGAAGGGATGACCATGAGAATTCCGGCGCTATCAATAATCTTCGGTTTGGCAATGTGTTTGAACCCCGCCCATGCGCAGCAATCTGGAAAAGCGGCGCTGGATGAATGGTTGGACGATCAACGGGCATTTGGAATTGAATCCTCGTATGATTCCGCTGAATCCGCAGGAAACACGCTGCTTGTTTCGGGGATAAGATTTTCCTTTTCCACCACATTTGAATTGCCTGAAGCGAAAGCGACTGCTGACCTGCAGGGGCCGCTCAGCCTGATTTTTCGGTGGCACACTCCCAAGCTGACAACGACTGGCTTTGTTGCCGATGAGGACGGATTTTTTGCCGATACGATGGCGTTGTCCAGCGATACGACATTCGGTTTTGAGGTCAGACAGGCGCAGGAGACCATTCTGGACATGCAAGGCACGATCGAGGATTCCGTGCTGAATGGTTATGGCTGGCCGCGCATCCCGAAAATTGACACGGACCCCAAGCGGCCTATCAGCCGGTGGATGCCTTATTTGGAGGTCCTAAAGGACTACAGGCTTGATCTGGGCGGCTACAGTCTGTTGACGATGGATTTTACATTTGCCGGTCTGGGTAAGGATGTACCTGCAATGACCGGGCATGCTGAAAGCCGTGATCTTATGCTGAAGGGCTTGTTGGATGGTCGTCTCGCTGAATACAGCGAAGGTGGTAGCAGTCAGGAAACGATTCTTGAAGGACCGGATGGCAAGCCTTTCAGAGACAAATCGCAGACGGGCCAGACAACCCTGATGGGCATGGATTATATCGCCCTTGTCGATCTGCTGAATTCCGATGGAACGGATAACCAGGAATACCGACCCTATATTGATCGTTTGGAGGTCCAGAACCAGCAAACGGACAATGGTTTGCAGGCAATCGGGATAAAACGGCTGGGCCTGGAAGGTCTGTCCATTCGACCACCGGAAACAAACATGATGGCGATCGCTGACGCTTTGTTTCTGGCAGTAACAAAGCAAAGCGAGCCGGATGAGATGCTTGTCAAAAAGGCGCTGATTGCCGCTTTTGATCTGTATCGTTCATTTTCTGTCAAACGCCTCTATGTGGAGGAATTGACAGCATCGTCCAATTTACCGGATTTCATGTTCGGCTTTGACGTCGGGCGGATCGAAGGGCTTGATATAAGTTCCAATGGATTGAACACGATGTCGGTACGCGATGTGGACGTCAAAAGCGGAGCGAATCAAATTGCCTCCATTGGCGCGTTTCAGGTCGGACCGATCGAATACCCGGCCTATGGGCCCATTCGCGACTATATTGCCGACTTTGATGTGGATGGTAAGCCAGATCCGATGGCCGTTGCGCGTCTCTTCACACCGACGTCCATGGCATTTGAGCTGTCCGATCTCTTTGCCATCAATCCGGAAACGGGGTCTGATATCAGGCTGGATCATTATGCGCTGGAATTGAACAGCACTTTGCCACCGGTCCCGACGACGCTGGACATGTCGATCCATGGATGGGAAATGCCGCTGTCTGATCTCAAGCAGCCGGATGTGGCTGCCATGCTTCAGCTGATGGGGCTGGAGAAAATCCGTTTGAGCCAGAACCTGAGCTTGCGCTGGGACGAGGCGAGCGAAGATCTGATTGTTGAGGATGTGATGATTGATGTGGGCGACATCGCAACGGTGCGCGCCAGTGTCAGGCTCGGTGGTGTACCGCGGGCACTTTTTGAAAACCCTGATCAGGCGGAGCAAATCCTGCAAACAGCAATCTTTACGGCCAGCTTCAAGTCTGCGGCGTTTGAACTGGTGGATGATGGGGGCCTCAAGGCGGCATTGTCGGTGGCTGCCATGTCTCAAAATATGCCGGAGGAAATCATCGTTGAGGTGGGCCTCAAGCAGCTTGAGGCAGAATTGGCAAAAATCGGCAACGCCGAATTTTCCAGCATGATTCTGGCTGCCGTGGCAGAGTTTCTGGAAGATCCGCAGAGTTTACGCATCGTTGCAGCGCCTGAAAATCCGGTGGCTGCTGTTGCCCTTATGGGAGCGGCGACAATGGCGCCTCAGGAAATACCGGAGTTGCTCAATCTATCGATCTTCGTCAATGAGTGATGTGCGGCACTGATGAACGTGTGACTGACTGCTCTTTTTGCATGCTTCGAATTGTTTGAATGCAACGACTTCCTTCAGCCAGGGTTTGATGTCCCGAAAGCGGAGTGCTTTGTTGTGGAAGGCCTCGCTGATATCAGTCCACTCGGAGTATTCCGGGTAATGCAAATCCAGATCGATTTCGAAGACCAGACAATCTTGTCTTATAATGACGCCAAACCAGGACGTCTCTCCATCAGGAAAAAGCTCGACCAGAATGCAATTGCGATATGCAAATCCTGCTTGCATGAGTTGCTTGTAAAACGAAGTTGGCATCAATGACTTTTCGTGAAATCCCCGATTCAAAATTTGCAGTTTCGCTTCTGTTTTCCGAACCTTCAAACCCCGCTTCATTGCAAGCCTTCCAATTTATTTCCATGCCAGAGTAGGCAATGGGCCAGCAAGTGCTGTGGTGCTCCATTTCGAGATGCCTTAATGTTATCCATCCAATTCAACCCATGGCGGCGCATGAAATATTTCGGTTGCGATAACAAATAGCGTAGCTCCGGGATATCAGTCCAGCATAGACGTGATTTCCTGATATGGAGAATCAGGCATCCGATGATGTCTGCTGAGGGTCGGTGGGAACCCATCCTGTCGGAAGGCCCTTGGGATAACGCTACACATTCAAACAATGACATTTGCAATGCTGCAAGCAAGCCGACTAATATCCTCAGGATGATCGACAGGATTCTGCACCAAATGATTAAATCCATTGTTCTGCAAGCCTCGCCGACGGACAAGGACGCGCAATGGTGTGAACCTGATGCCCATCGACGGTTTGTTTCAGGACATCATCCTGAGCTGTGTGATTATTGCCATCTTGGCTTTTGATCGGCGCGGCTGCCGCAGACTTCGTTAAATTCAATCGGAAAAATCCAGATGAAATATCAAATCTGTATCGACATCGGCGGAACCTTTACCGACTGTCTTGCCGCCTGCGAAGACGGCTCCATCCGCATTTTCAAGTCGGCTACCACGCCGGGGGAATTCGAGACCGGATTTATCGATGTGCTGAAGGTGGCCGCCGAGGGCTTTGGCGAAAGTCCCGAAGCCTTTATATCCAACATTGGGCAAATCGTTCACGGTTCGACCGTATCGACCAATGCGCTGGTGGAGCGCAAGGTTGCCAGAACCGGCGTGATCCTGAACCGTGGCCACAAAGATGTGCTGACGCTGCGCGAAGGACCGCGTAAGGGTGCGTTTGAATGGAAACTGGATTATCCCGCGCCCTATGTTCCGGCCACATTGACCCAGACTGTTGAAGGGCGGATTGATGCACGCGGCAACATTCATGTTGCCCTTGATGAGGATGACGCGCGTCGCGCCGTCGCACTGTTGCTGGAACGCGGCGTGGAAGCCATCGCCGTCGGCCTTCTATGGTCGATCGCCAACCCGGCGCACGAGTTGCGGCTGCGTGACATCATCGCCGAAATGGCCCCGGACCTGCCGGTCTCGCTCAGCCACATCGTCAATCCGCTGCCGCGCGAATACAAACGTATAATTTCGACAGTCATCAATGCATCAATCAGCCCGGTGATTACCAGCTATGTGGAACGGCTGGTTGACAGGCTGGAGGCATCCGGCTTCAAGGGCGACCTGCTGCTGGCCAATTGCGTGGGCGGCATGATGCCGACGGCCGACATGATCAGACGCCCGATTTACAGCGTGATGTCCGGCCCGACACTTGCGCCGATGGCCGCAATGGCGCTGACGGAGGAAGCAGACGTGATCGTCGGCGATATGGGGGGAACGACCTTTGACGTGTCGGCTCTGCGTGATCGCCAGTTGATTATCACAGCGGATTCGATGATCCACAATGACGCGCTTGGCATTCCCAAGGTGGATGTGCGCTCGATCGGCGCGGGCGGCGGTTCCATTGCCTATGTGGATGCGGGCGGCATGTTGCATGTCGGTCCTCATTCGGCGGGCGCCCGGCCTGGACCGGCCTGTTTTGACAAGGGCGGCGACCAGCCGACGGTCACTGACGCCAATCTTGTTCTTGGCTATATTGAACCGGCGTATTTTCTGGGTGGCAGATTTCCTCTGCGTCGTGATCTGGCTGAAAGGGCGATTGCGCCACTGGCCGATACTCTGGGCATATCCGTAGCCGAGGCAGCCTATGCAATCTACACCACCTCCAACCACAATATGGTTGGAGCAATCGAGGATATTACCATCCGCGAGGGTCTGAACCCGCGCGACAGTTATTTCGTTTGCGGTGGTGGCGGCACAGCGCTGCATATCGCCGAAATGGCGGATATTCTGGGTTTGTCACGCTATATAATCCCGCGTTTCATGGCCGGGCTTTCTGCATTTGGCGGCCTGATCTCGGACATTCGCTGGGAAACCAGCCGCGCCCTGCACACCGATGCCAAACGGTTCCGCCATGATGATGTCAACGCGTTGATCGCGATGTTGATCGGCGAGGCCCGTGATTTTCTCAATGGTGCAAATGTCGATCCGGCCAACCAGACCTTTGAGCTGTCGTTCCTTGGCCGCTATGAATACCAGTCCTGGGACATCGAGGTGCCTTTTGATCTGCCGGCGGGTGGGATCAAACCGGCCCATATCGATGACCTGCGCGAACGGTTTCACAAGATCCATGAACGCATCTATTCCATCCGCAACAATGACGATCTGATCGAGTTCACGCGCTGGAATGTTCGGGCGATCGGCAAGCGTCCGCATCAGGACATCTGGCGTAACTTCAAGCTGCAGGCGCAGGATGGACCAGCCCAACCCAAGGGGATGCGCAAGGCCTATGTTCAGGACAAGCTCAAGGGCGGCTATATCGACCTGCCGGTTTTTGAACTGATGTCGCTGGGAGCGGGAGCGATTGTCAAAGGACCATCCTTGATCGAGGCTGAAACCTACACCGCCTTCCTGCCTGCGCGTCACGATGTCGAGGTTGATGCCTACGGCAATCTGCTTGTCGACAAAAACCGGAACCGGGGGGTGAGGAAATGAATACGACAAAGAACATGGCTGCCGGACAGCTTGACCCGTTTTTGATGTCGGTGCTCAAAAGCCGTTTCGAAAGCATCGTGCGTGAAATGACCCTGGTTGTCACCAAGGCCAGTCGCTCGGCGGTGATCAAGAACGCCAAGGATCTGAGCTGTGCCATTCTGACCTATGACCATCGTCTGGTCACGACCGAAGATGCGCTGCCGATCCATGTCACTTCGATGGATGTGGCGACACGCCCTTTGACCGAGCTTTTTGATGATATCAAACAGGGCGACATGTTTGTGAACAGCTCGCCTTTCACCGGCGGCACGCACCATGCTGATCTGATCCTGTCGATGCCGGTGTTCTTTGACGGAAAGCCCTTGTTCTGGGCTGTCGCCCTGTCACACCACGCCGATACCGGAGCGCCGGAACCCTCGACCTATCTGCCCTACGCCAAGAATATCTATGAAGAGGGCATGCACTGGCCATGCGTGCGTATCGCAGAAAACTACAAGGAAAAGCAGGATATTCTGCGCATGGGCATGTTGAAAAATCGTGTGCCGGATTTGTGGCTGGGCGATGTGCGCGCCCAGATGGGGGCGGTGCGCACCTGCGAGAAGCGCCTGATCGAACTGTGCGAGAAATACGGTGTCGACACGTTGCAGGCCTTTGTCGAGGAGTGGTTCGACTACGCGGCACGCCGCGCCAAAGCCGAAATTGGCAAATTGCCTGCTGGCGAATATGAATATCGGATCAGCCATGACCCGGTTCCCGGTGTTGCCGATGCGGGCATACCGATCAACCTCAAGATCATCGTTGATCCGGAAGCCGGCGAAATCACCGCCGATGTGCGCGATAACATTGATTGTGTGCCCGGCGGCCTGAACCTGTCGGAAAACACCACCAATGGCGCCTGCCGGATCGGCGTGTTCAACAATCTCGACGCCAGCCTGCCCCATTGCCACGGCAGCGCCAATCAGATCAAGGTTCTGATGCGCGAGGGCTCTGCCATTGGCAAGCCGATCTATCCGGCGGGCACTTCGGTGGCGACGACCAATGTCAACGACCGCCTGACCACGGCTGGAAACGCAGTCTTTTCGCAAATGGGCAAACCCTATGGCCAGGCCGAGGGCGGGCCGCACCTGCCGGTTGGCATGGCGGTTATTTCAGGAAAGGACCCCTTCAAGGAGGAGCAGGTCTATATAAACCAGATCTTTGTCGGCTATGCCGGTGGCGGGGCCAACAACGGTCATGATGGCTGGCTGACCTATTGCGGCCCGGCCAATGGCGGTCTGATCACGCTTGATTCAATCGAGGTCGATGAAAGCATGTACCCCTTCATCATCGAAAGCCGCGAGGTGCGTCCCGACAGTCAGGGCTATGGCGAATTTGAAGGTGCGCCGGGGGTGCAGGGGGCCTATTATCCCATCGATCATGACATGACCATCATGTATGCGGCGGATGCAACGACATTTCCGCCGCGCGGCGTGCTGGGCGGCAAGGACGCCGCGCCGACTGCCAGCCAGAAAATGCTGGCGAATGGTCAGGTGGTTGACCTTCCGGCATTCAATCAGGAACTGTGCAAGGACGGAGAAAAAATGATGTTCCTGTCCTGCGGTGGTGGTGGTTATGGGGACCCTTTGGACAGGGATCCGGCCCGCGTGGCGACATCGGTCAATGCCGGTTGGCTGACGGCAGAAAAAGCACGTGACGTCTACAAGGTTGCCCTGAACGCCCCAGATGGGAGCGGGCTTCGCTCTGTCGATGAAGTCGCCACAAGATCCCTGCGCAATGGGCCAAAAAACTGACCTAGGGGTGCACAGGAATCACATCACTGGCAAAGGCATATTTATTGTCACCTATCTTGCCTCTGACGAAACCCAGATCCAAAAATGCCCATAGGGCAATGATGCCGCAAACGGCGAGAACAGCGGTTTGCGTATCGGTTCCAGGATCGGCACTGGAAAAGGCGATTCCGGTCTTGGGGACAAGAATATAAAGCACGTACCACCAGCCGGATTTGCCCAGATCATGCAGCCGTCTGACGACCATGGACATGATCGAAATTGATACCAGGGCAAACAGGGCGAATAAAAAGACTGATTGCAATGTGGTGGATTCCTGATCAACCAGTTTGATCAAATAGGGTCCGGTTGAAACGATGGCCACCGCCCAGAAAAGCAGCAGGAACCAGTATTTTGCTCTGCCAATTTGTCCCTTAAACCCAAAGAAAAACGACATGTGCAACTCTCCCCAGTGACCGCCGGTTTCGATGTTACATAAAAATGGTGAACGAATTGGAAGACTTGCCGTTGTTGCGTTCCGCTGGCCAGTTTTGTGAAATTTCAGTTCCCAAACAATGCCAGTGCATTCATGTCGTCGCTGCACCCGGCATCGGGAACGGCCCAGATCCGCGTGCGACCTGATTGATCCCAGGGTTTTGTTGCCGCCAGCCGCAACTGCCAAGGGTGAACCAATCCAAACCGGGGCATTCTCCAGCTGGTCAGTGGAACGTTCTGTTGCACCTCACATCCCGCCAGTTCAAGGTGCGACCTGGCGGGAAATGGGCTCTTTGGTCATCTTGCCGATTCTGCCCAATCGCGTGTCTGATAGCCGCTTTCCAGACGCCAGTTGAACAGTCGCTCGTGCATGTCCTCGCGAATTGCACTCTTGTCGGGATCACACCACAGGTTGTTCTCTTCAAGCGGATCCTCCAGCAAGTCGAAGAGTTGTCCAAAATCTTCGTCCAGAAGATGAACATATTTCCAGCGAGATGTTCGAACCATGGAGACAAATTTGCTGAACTGAAAAACGACATCGAGACCCTGTTCGCAGTAAATAGCCTCTCGGCCCTCAAATGGTTCGCCCCTCAGCGCCTTGGCGAATGAAAGGGCCTCTCTGCCTTCCGGGAAGGTGATTCCGGCCAATTCGAACAATGTTGGCGCCACATCCATATGTTGGACCAGCCCGTCAACGGGGCCTTTGGCAGCGAATGCGCCAGGGCCCCATATGATCAGGGGCAGCTTTATGACCTCTTCGTACATGGTCCATTTCTGGCTGTGGCCATGGTCTCCCAGACTGTCCCCATGGTCGGAGGTAAAGACAATGATTGTGTCGTCCAATTGGCCGGCTTTTTCCAATGCATCGATGATCTTGCCAACCTGAGCGTCGATCATGGTGACATTTGCAAGATAATAGGCCCGCTGACGATGCCTTTCCTGTTCGGGCGCATCGATCTTGTGGCGAACCGCGTCATGGTCACCCGCTGCATGTTTGGCCGCCAGGCGCTGAAATGCAACCGGTTGGCTTTGCAGATCACCATCCGACACGGGTCGTATCTTCAGATCCCTGCCAAGATAGGGTTCGACGTCTTCTTCTGTCGGGTCATAGGGCGGGTGAGGGCCGGGAAATCCGACTTGCAGAAAGAACGGTGCCTCGAGACGGGATTTCTCTATCCAGTCTATTGCCAGATCGGCCACAAATACATCTGAATGAAGGTCGCGTGGTAGCGGCCAGTCAAAGGCACCCAGCCGATCAGCATAATCGTTCAATTTGCTATAGGTTGGAAGACCGGGCTTTTCAAAACCCGCTTTCTGTATGGCCTTGTCCCATTCATCGATAAAATCGCGGCCACGCTTTGCCATTGACCGGTCCTTGTTTTCCACGATCATTCTGGCGCGAAAACCGGCCTGTGCGTCCATGGGTTGGGTGTGCATCTTGCCGACATTGACACAGTCATATCCCGCCGCTGAAAGATCCTCTATCCAGCCTTTCTGCCAGGAAGCGGCATTGTTGAGAACGCCGGTTGTGTGGGGGTAGTAGCCGCTGAAAAGCGACGCACGCGCCGGAACGCAAGAGGGAGCCGCCGCATAGCACCGGGTAAAATGAACGCCTTCGGTAACGAGACGGTCGAGGTTCGGCGTATCCACGTGCGGATATCCAAGAGCACTGATCGTATCATAGCGTTGTTGATCCGTGATCAAGAAGACGATGTTCGGTTGCTTGGTCATCAACTCTCTCCAATTTTGAATTCAATGCGTAAAAATATTGCAGTGCTGCGTTTCACCGGGGGCAAATGAACGGTGTGAAAGGTCTTGTGATGAGGGGGCGGTCACTTTGTGATCCATCACAATGGCCTGTATCCAAAGGTTTTCGGCAGATAAAGGACGATCTCTGGAAAGAGGGAAAGGGTCAGCAGGCAAAACAGCAAAACACCGATATAGGGAACGATTTCGCGAATGATGCTCCATGCATCGATGTCGTTGACGGCAGACGTTACAAAGACAAGAACCCCATAGGGCGGTGTAATGAGACCGATCATCGTGTTGATCACGATAACGACACCGAAATGGACCGGATCGATACCCATGGCCATGGTGGCTGGAACCAGCACCGGAATAATCACCAGCAGGATTGTTGCCGCGGGCATGATCATTCCCAAAAGCAGAATCATCAGATTGATCAGCAACAAAAACGCTGTCGCCGAGATTTCCCAATCAGAAACCCATGCGACAAGCGTGTTGGGAAGCCGCTCAATTGCGATGACATAGCTGAACATGAAAGCGCCGGCGATGATCATCACCACGACGGCAGACTTTCGAGCGCTTTCCTCCAATGCCCGGAAAAAGGCCTTGAATCCAAGCGCCCGGTAATAGATTGAAACGATAATGGCGTAGGCTGCGGCAACCGCGGCTGCTTCGGTTGGCGTCATCACACCGGAATAGATACCACCCAGCAATATGAACGGTGTCAGCAACGGAAGCATCGCAATGCGCAACTGGGTGAAAATTTCTCCAGACGATTGCGCAGGCTCGATCGGGAAATTCCGGCGCCTGGCTATCACACTGTTCAGGACCATCATTGCCACTGTGATGAACAGCGCGGGAATGATCCCTCCCAAAAACAACGCGCCAACCGATGTATCGGCGGAGATTGCATAATAGATCATGGGTATCGAGGGTGGAAAGATCGGACCGATGACAGAGGATGCTGCGGTGACCGCACCTGCAAAACCTGCCGGATAGCGATCATTTTTGCGCATCATTTTGACCAGCACGGTGCCGACACCCGCAGCATCGGCGGTTGCACTGCCGCTCATTCCGGAAAAGATCAGGCTGGTGATCACGTTGACCTGCGCCAGTCCGCCCTTGGTGCGTCCAGCCACAGCCACTGCGAAACCCAACAATCTGTCGGTGATCGTTCCAACGTTCATCACCTGTGCAGCAAATATGAACAGGGGTATCGCCAGAAAAACAAAATTCGAGCTAAAGCCCTGCATGACTGTGTTGGTCACTGCCACCAATGGCAGGCCGCGCATCCAGAGATAGGCAATCGAGGCTGAGATCAGCGCGATACCGATCGGCAAGCGCATGAGCGCGCCTGCAACAAGCAGTGCCAGCATGGCAGCAAATTCGACGCTCACTTTGTGGCTCCGATATAGAAAAGGCGCAGGCATCGTGCAGCATTCAGCAGGAGCCTAAGGCCGACGACAATAAGGAAAAATGTAAAAACAACGTAGATCCATGAGAGCGGAACCTTCAGCACACCTGTGACAAGACGGTTCACGACCTCCAGATATTTAAGGCTTCCCGGCAGAGCCAGGAGCAACATGCAACCGGCAAATGTGCAGGCGATAATCTGGCTAAGATGTTGTGCCCAGACGGGCAGACGATCGAAAACCAGTCCGATCTTCACATGATCCTGCAACCGCACATTCAGGCAGATGGTCCACCATGATCCGATCAAAAATGCATTGATCGCAACTTCGGTTGTCCACCCCAAAGGCCACTGAAGCAGATAGCGAAAAATGACCTGGAGCAGAATGGCAATGATGGACACAGCAAAGAAGGATGCTGAAATCAGCCTGGAGACAAATTGTAGCGATGACATTGTGTGGCCTTTGGAAAGACGTGCCCGGACGCTGATCGCGGCCGGGCCATTTGGATATTTTCAGGGCATCAGATGAAAACACCGGGGGTTATCACTGGGCGTTGCGGCCATTTCTGCAGCAAGCCCCGCTTTCCAGGTTTTTGCAAAATCGGAGTTGGCGTAGACATTTTCTGCGTGGGCCATGAAGGCAGGAATGTCAGGAACGGTAAACTTTACGCCGGCTTCCTCAAAGACCGCTTTCAGGTCCTTCTCGCCCCGGACTTTGGCACGGTCATTGAATATGCGCGCGACATCGGCCGCCTCGCGCAGAAGCTCCTGCTGGCGTCTGTCCAGTGCATTCCAGCTGTCGGCAGAAATCACCAGGACCAGATGGTTCACATAATGTCCGGTCAGCACGATCTGCTCGGTGACTTCGTGGAGTTTGAAATTGTAGCTGGAGGGAATCGGCAGACTATGGGCATCCACCGTACCGGTCTGAAGCGCCAGAAAGAGTTCGCCCAGCGCCAATGGTGTCGGGCTCGCCCCAACCGCCTGACCTTGAAGCTGCCAGGCTTCTGAATTCGGCTCGCGTTGCTTGATGCCTTTGAGATCCGCTGGCGTATTGACCTCCTTTGCCTTGCGCAGTGCCACGTGACGCAAACCGAACAATGTCGCGCCAAGGGAGACCACGCCGGCATTTTTTTCCAGAGCCTGACTGAAATCATCACCAATCTTGCCGTTCAGTACCGAACACATGTGCAATGGGTCACGCACTGAATAGGCCGCTGTCAGCGCACCATATTCCGGAACCAGAGACGATACGTCAAATGCATTGATATAGGCCAATTGGATGGCCCCGGTCTGCAACGAAGGCAAGACACCGGATTGCTTGACCAATGTGCCGCCGGCGAAGACCTCGATGTCGAATTCGCCAGGCGCAGCCCGTTCCAGGTAATCCCCCATGAGTTCGATGGCCTGGACCTGAGAGTCTCTTTCCGGTGCTGGTCCCGCCCAGACCAACTTGATCGGATCTGCTGATGCGGTGCAGGGCAACGCAATGAATGCGGCTGCAGCCAGTATGTTACGAATTTTCATATTCTCCACCCTTCATTTTTGGAATGTCATTCCATAATGACGATTCACCTATGCCTGTCAACGCAAAAGTGGAAACCGGTAGAGTTGGAACTTGGTCTCAATATATAGAGTGAAATATTTCAAAACTACCAATTATTGTGCGATTTATGTGAAATTTGCCTGGTGTTTTGCTGTTTGGAAAACGACTCCCTGAAAACCCATAAAATGAAATCAGAAATAGTTTCCAAATTGGAATAAAGCTGATATCTTATCAAGACAGGGAGAATTTCAGTGACTGTAGCGGCCGTTTCCAGATGTTTGAATTTGTTGGATATTCTCGCCGGCGCACGCGATGCGCTTGAGCTTTCCGATCTGGCTGCTCGCATGGATATTCCACCCAGCGCCGCCCACCGTCTTGTTACAACCATGGCCAATCATGGATGGGTGATTCAGGAACCCTCCAGCCAGAAATATGCACTGTCGTTGAAGATGAGCGTTCTGGCATTCCGCGATCTTGATAGCCGGAATGTCCCTGACGTGATACAGGCGGTGTTGAACCGACTGGCCGCAAACACGCAGGAATATTGTCGGCTTGCCATGCTGGAAGGACAAGATCTTGTCTGGGTTGCGCGGGCGCAGGGCGCCGTCACAGGGCTGCGCTATGATCCCGACATGGGCCAGCAGGTTGTCCTCCATGCAACGGCAAACGGCAAAGCCTGGTTGGCGACCTTGCCCGAGGAAGAAGCGCTTTCCATCGTTTATTCGCGCGGCTTCAGAACGGACCGCGTGCTTGGTCCGAACAGTGCGCGCAATGTTGACGAATTGCGGGGGCGGTTGAACGAAACCCGTGCTTTGGGTTTTGGCATCTCTGTGGAAGAGGCTGAGGCGGGTACGGCTGCACTCGCCGTGCCGTTCCGTTCGGGCTCTGGCGAAGATGATCCGATCGCCGGAACGATTTCCATCGCCGGTCCGCTGGTTCGCATTCACAAGGGGCGTTGGACAGAACTGGCCGAGGCGTTGCGGCAGGCTTCGCAAGAGATCAGCGAACTCTGGCCATTGCGGATGCGTCAGCGCGGACTCGCCGATTTCGGTCGCTCGGTCGCCGACAAGGTTTGACATTCTCACTGACGCGGAGAGTATTCATTTTCGTTCAAGCCGCATCGTCGGCATGTATGGCGCTGGGCATCAAAGTCATTGTGGTGCCGGGGTATAAGCAATCCATGGACGAAATGGCTGGTTGCCCAGCAGTGGCCAGTCCTATTGCAGCGAATGATTGGTCTGGTGAAGCGGCGAATATGCCTGCATAAGTCGATTGATTGTGGTTAGGGTTTTCACGAAAACAGCCTTCGCTTGCGCGCTGAGCGCGTGTTTAGTAGGCTTATGGTGCGCAAGTGCGCGTGATATGAAGGCAAGCTGAGAGGAATGACGCCATGGCGAATACACATGACAAGTTGATCAAGCGTCTCAACACGAGCTTGCCAGACCCGCTTGCGCGCTATGTCGGCGAGGTAACCGGTAAAGGGTCTTTGTACGAAACGCCGAGCGAGTTCATCCGTGACTTGGTGCGCAGGCATATGGAGAAGTCATTGGAACAGGAACATAATGATATCCGTTCCCTGCTTGCGCGTTCATTGCTGGAAGCCGATTATTCGGACTGGACCGATAGCGACCTTTCTGAGGCTCGCAAGGCTGCGGTGGAATAGCTTTAGTGCTGAGGATTAGCCGCAGTGCACTCTTCAAACGCCAGTTTTTGGAAATCACAACCAGCTATCGCAGGCGCGCCGGATCTGCCGTCGCACTGAAATTTTTCGATCAGGCGGAGATGAGTATCCGCTTTGTCGCGACAAAGCCACTTGCCTGCCCTGTTGATATGCGTCTTGAAGATAAGGAGTTTCGGAAATGGGGACTGCAGGACTTTCCCGTTTCATTGTTTTTTCGGCTCGCGGATAGCGACAGTCTTGTGCTTGAAGCCCTCTACGCACACCGGATGAATATCACTGGACGATTGAAGAAGGACATTGAGTGATTGTGATTATTTATAGGGGTGCATTCATCCCCTAAACACATCGGGTTACAAACGATACGCTCAAACAAATCTCGCAAATTTCGAAACTCAGGATGGATGCCACCTCAAACCAAAGCTTCCTTCATGAATGATCGACAATGCGAGCAAGCGACGCGTCCGTTTCGCGTCTCGATCCTGCCGAGGCAGTTTACGCAATTCACAAACGGCATGATCTTTGCGGATTTCCGGCGCGACTCCCCCGGCACAATTTGCTTTGCCGGGTTGAGTCGTAATGAGAACCAAAAGGGATGCCCAAGAGGCAATCTCAAGGAGCGGTGGGTCTATTGGTAAATATCGAACTGATTTTGACCCACACCCAATGTCCACACGCCGCCGATGCAACTTCCACTGAAATCTTTTGCAATGAACATGTGGCCGGCATTGGAGTTCAGCGACAGCGTTTCGCCCGGCAGAATGCCCCCCATATCAACATTGTCTCCCTGGTAGTCGAGCCAGGCGATGTTCAGGGCGCGATCCGTGCGGTTGGTGAAGTTGACTTCACCCCAGTCCTGTACATTGGGTGAACGCAGGCTGCCATAGGCGGGGCAGCCGGAGCCCATCCTGGCCACATCACGCTCAACCGGGGCGACTGCGCGCTGCTGCGGGGCCTTTGGTGCTGCCGCGCGGTTGTTGCGGGCAATCGAAGCCACCCGGACATATCGGCCGGCACATTCTTCAACCTTGTGAATGGCAGCGGTTGTGCCGTTCAGGGAAATGTCGTGCCTGCGGCCTTCCATCAGCACACTCATGTGGCGTCCGCTGGCTATTGCGCCCACCCAATTGGGAGACGTCAGTCCAAAAGCGAAGCCTACTTTCGCCTGCAGGGTCACCACGTCGCTCATCCGATCGATATCCATATCGACGTTAACGCGTCCGCCTTGCCGTGTGCTGGAAGGGAAGCCGATGTTCCAGTTGCCCGCATTGTCAATGCCAAGAATAATGTCAAAAGCGCCATTGCCACGTGACATCCCGCAACCCTGAAAATTTCCATATTCAGTGGCTGTCACCACTGTCCATCCACGCACGTGGGCGTAGACGGTTTCTTTAACCTGCGCCGAAGCTGCCTGGCTGAACAAAACCAGACAAAAGGCCAGCAAACCGCACTTCAAATGTGAAAACATCGTCATATCCCTCTCTTGTAAATTCGATACATCTGTCTCCCATCCCTGGAGACAGTCCCTTGATAGATCTGATCCTGCACGGCTTGTCTCTAGGCGCTCCATGACAATCAACGGTCTTCCCCAAGGCCGCCAATCTGATCGATTACGTATCGTCACGCGCATGCTGAACCATTGCACCCCTTGTCGTGTGCCGGGAGCAATTCCTTAACTATTGCATCAGATCACGCAGAGGTACAGGAAAATTTGCGAAAACCCGAAGCAAGACAGGCTGCTAGTGGATCGGTTTTTCGCAGGCATGTCGGGCCATGCCCGGGCAGGGAAATGCGCCTGTCAGCACGTGACAATCGCGTAGTGCAGGTTGCGGGAATCCGTGCAAGGACGGGAAACCCAGGGCAATGCCTGCGTCGATTGTCATTCAAATGGGAAAGCTGGAAGCCGGCGCCGCCCCAATCAATTACTTCTCCTTGTTCTCGACCATGAAGCGGGAACTGAAGGGAAGGCTGGCAGCTCCTATGGCCTTGGGAGAGGGGGTGATGCTGCCGGCAATGGCCTTGACGCCAATCAGGCTGCTTTCAAGATTTTCGCAAATGGCGCCGCAAATGTCCTGCGGTGCATAGGATGACAGAACAATCGTCTTGATTTCGACGAACTGCGCCAGAGCATTGAAAGAGCGTTTCATCTGCTCGACAAGTGATACCTCCCAGCTTTCCTTGATCTTGCCATAGTCGGGCCAGGCGCCAGCCCGATCCCAAAGCGGTTCCGTTGGTTTGTTGATTTCCTGCAGATTTCGCTCGAGGCTGGCAATGCCAACGTCGAAACTCAGCGAAGAGTTTCCGTAGTAAATCTGATGGTTCAAGATAAGTCGGCTGTGTAGCTCGGCTCCGAGATAGAAAAAGAGATAGTCGGACAGAGGTTTGGCCGCCCCGAACATGCTTTCGCCGCCAGCCGCCGAGGTGATGTCGTTTTGCACAAAGACGGGAAAGCCGATTTCTTTTTCCATCTCCTCCTGCAGGGCTGAATATCTCAGGTCCGGCGGGGTGGGGTCATTGTGTGCCCCGTCGCCCGGTTCAGGCAGCGCCAGGCCGATGCCGGCCAGTCTTTGGTGGGTTTCACCGGGCAGAAGTTGAATGGCCTTTTTGACCGTTTCCAGGAAATCGGAATGATTGCTGTTTTGATCCGGTGTCGGATTGGGCAGCGTGGCGTGGAACCTGACGCTCCCGACAAAATCGATGAGAACCACATCCGTGTGTTTGTGGCCGACACTCACCCCCACAGAGAAAGCACCCTCCGGGTTGAGAGAAATCGGCACGGTCGGTGGCCCCACCCGGCCCCGTTGCTTTTGCGCTTCTCCTTTGGCAACCAATCCTTCCTGTTCCAGCGATCGGACCAGAACAGAAACCGTCTGGGCGGACAGGCCGGTCTTTACACCGATCTCGAAGCGCGAGATCGATTCATTTTGCAACAGCAGCGACAGCAGCAAGCGTTCGTTATAGCTGCGTACACTCACCGCGTTCAATCCGCTTGCACGATCGGCGATGCGCAGCGGGTTGGGGGGCGCAAATCTCATGTCAGGCAAGAGCACGACCTCCCGTGCTGGCTTGTTGGCACCTGTCGCCAGGCATCGAGCGGCTGCGTAATTCAGATGGCTTAAACATGTTCGTTTGCCCACCCGATTGCTTCGACTTCGCGGGCCAGGGCGACGCCCAGATCTTCATGGGCTTGCCTGCCGATGTGAAATCCGTCACGCGGATCACAGGCCACAACGGAGCCGGCATCAAAAAAATGGACTTCAAGGGAATCCGCAATGATCTCGAACTCAAGGGCCAGTTTTCGCGACTTTTCCTGTGCGCCCTTGAAGATTGATTCCCACTCCTTGATGTCATCAAGCATCGGAGGCGGAGCAACGATCATGATTTCCGGGATTGTTCCTCCAGGGCCGGGGCTCAACTCCTTGATGTCGTAGATGAGGCAACCCAGGCCCATGGCCACTTCAGAGGGTGGCTGATTGAAACGCACCTTCAGGTCGTTGGTGCCGAGCATGATGATGACAATATCAAGGATCGTGTGGCTCTGGATGCAAGGCGTCAGATAGGTCCGGCCATTCTTGTGTGCGCCTTCAATCGGATCGTCTCTCACCGTGGTCCGGCCACTCAGGCCTTCCTCAATGATGTGCCAGCCTGGACCAAGCTCACGACCCATCACGCCTGGCCAGCGCTGCTGAGGACCAAACCGATCCAGAGGCGTTCCACCCGGCATCTGCCCGTGGGTATTGGAATCTCCGAAGCAAAGAACAGAGCGCATTTTCTTCCTGTCTAAAATGGCAATAAATAGAGTGTGTTACGGGTGCTCAATGGGTGATTTATTCATTTTCATGATGGCAGCTATCGTCACAAATAGCAACATCCAGAGGGTTTTGGATAATAATCATTCTACATGAATATCTATTGACAGGTGCCTTGATGCGTGATTTTTTGACGGTGGGAGGAGGTCCTGAAATGATGTTTCAGACGCAGGGAGCGAGCTCGAAATTTGCTCTTGTGCTTTGGTTCGGTTGCTTACGCGCAACGCACTGATCAGGCCTGACAACCAGTACATCGTTGCCGATTGTGGCGTTCAATCTGTTTGGAACGGGCCATCTGGCATCCGGGGAAGAGGGTCTTCAGATCTTTCGACCACCGGGAACGGGATTGGAAATCTGAGACCAACATGGAGGTTAGCTCAATGAAGAATTCAATAAAGGCATTTGCCGCAGTCGCGCTTTTGGCAACAACGGCACTGTCGGTTCCGGCCTTTGCGCAAGGTGTGAATATCATGGATGGCGTCACGGAACGCGCCGGTGACAACCCGGTGGTGCCCGCCGGCAAATACAAGAAAGACTGCGGCTGGAAAATTGGCATGAGCCATTTCGGCGTCAATGCGAACACCTGGACCGTTCAGGTTGCGCATGAATCGCAGGGCGCTGCTGCCGCTGTCGACTGCATCGAAAAATTCGTTCTGCTCGATGCAGGTTTTGATCAGAAGAAACAGGTGGCTGATATTGAGGATCTGATTGCCCAGGGAATGGATGCCATCATCGTTCAGCCGGTTACATCGACATCCGCCGATGCTTCCATTGCCAAGGCCATTGCTGCCGGCATTCCCGTGGTCCTGCACACAGGTCGCATTGAATCCGATGCCTTTACAACAGAGATTCAGGGTGGCGCCGAGCATTTCGGCAAAGTCATGGGTGACTGGCTTGTGGAAAGTGTTGGCCAGGATGGAAAGATCTGGGTTTTACGCGGTCTTGCTGGCCATCCCGAGGACACCAACCGCTACAATGGTCTGAAGCAATCCCTTGAAGGCACCAATATTGAAATCCTGGTGGAAGAGCATGGTGATTGGCAATACGACAAGACCAAAAAGCTCTGTGAAACACTCTACCTGAACAATCCGAACGTCGATGGAATCTGGTCTTCGGGAGCGGATATGACCCGTGCCTGTGTCGACGTATTCAAGCAATTTGGTGCTACAATCCCGCCGATTTCCGGTGAGGGCAACAATGGCTATTTTGGTCAGTGGATCAAAGACGGCTTCGCTTCGATTTCTGCAGAATACTCTCCGGCCCAGGGTGCTGCCGGTGTGCGTGCTGCGGTGGCTTTGCTTGAAGGCAAGGAACTGAAGAAACATTACGATTACAATCCCGACGGTTGGGATGTGGAAAAGGCCAAAACCTACTATCGTGATGACCTGTCGGCCAATGTCTGGTGGCCAACGGAATTGCCGGAAGAAAAGCTGCAGGAACTCTACAGCAAGAAGTAGTTTCTCCCAGGACTTTACGGTCCACACCATTCCTGCGGGGGCAAAAGCTCCCGCAGGAACATCAAGAGCCTTAAGCAGGTCGCGGCGACAAGGATTGGGGGCGACGTGAAAAAACTCATTGAAATGTCAGGGATATCAAAGGCGTTTGGAGGCAGTGTCGCGCTGAAGAATGTTTCATTTGAACTGCTGGCGGGATCTGTGCACGCCTTGATGGGCGAAAATGGTGCCGGCAAATCCACCTTGATGAAAATTCTTGCAGGGGTCCACCAACCGGACAGCGGCAAAATCAGCAGGGACGGACAGGTGGTGACGTTCGCCACGCCGAAAGAGGCGCTGGATTTTGGTATCTCCACCGTGTTTCAGGAACTCTCCCTTCTGGCAAATCTGACGATTGCGGAAAACATGTTTCTCGGTCGGGAGCCCACCTTGCGTTTCGGCACGGTTGACTATGCGACCATGAACCGGGAAACCACCAAGGCGCTGGCAGAACTGGGGTTGGACCTTAATCCGAAAACAATGGTCTCCGAATTGACGATTGCCGAGCGACAATTTGTCGAGATAGCGCACGGCATCAAAGCCGACGCCAGTATTTTTATTCTGGATGAGCCGACAGCCGCGCTGAATGCCGCTGATGTCGAGGTTCTGAACAGGCATATCCGACGGCTTCGTGATGAGGGCAAGGCAATTGTCTACATCTCGCACCGGATGGATGAAATCTTCGAGATTTGTGACACGGTCACCGTCCTCAAGGACAGTGAACTGGTTGCAACAAAACCTCTTGCCGAAATGACCCCGCATTCGCTCATCGCCATGATGGTGGGACGGGAACTGAAGGATTTGTTTCCCGAACGTAACGCGGAACCGGGCGAAGCAATGCTGGATGTTGAAAACTTCAGGATCACGGACAGTTCCGCACCATTTTCCATGACTGTGGGCAAGGGTGAAATCGTCGGAATGGCGGGCCTGGAGGGACAGGGGCAGCAGAGGTTTCTGCGCTCTCTTGTCGGCCAGTTCGAACCCTTCGGAGGAAAGGTTTCGGTGCGTGGAAAGGCACTGAAATTCCCTGTCAGCAAGGATGGCGGCATCCGCTATCTGCAGTCTCTGGGTGTCGGGCTGGTTCCTGAAGACCGAAAGGAAGAGGGGCTTTTTCTGACGCTCTCCATCGGTCACAATATTGCGATTGGGTTGCACAGCAGAAAATCCGAATTCTCCCTTGCTGAAGGCTATGGGGACAAAATTCGCGAGACGATGGCCAGCATGTCCGTGCAGGCCAGCGGTCCGGCGGAACTGGTCAGCGCATTGTCTGGTGGCAATCAGCAAAAAGTGCTGCTTGGCCGCTACCTTGCGGCGGGAATGTCGATCCTGCTTGTCGAAGAGCCGACGCGCGGTGTCGATATAGGGGCCAAGTCGGAAATCTACCGGTTGCTCAGGGAATTTGCGAACCAGGGTGGGGCCGTCGTGGTCCTGTCGCGTGAAACCATTGAGCTGATTGGCCTGTGTGATCGTCTCTATGTCGTCCATGAGGATACAATCGTCAGCGAAATGGCTGCGGAAAATGCCACTGAACACAAAATTCTGGACGCCGCTCTGAGCCGTCAGGCCGGTCAGGTCAGATTGGAAACCACACCATGAACCGGACGATGAAAAGACTGCTAACGGGAAAGGACAGTCGGCAGGGGCGTTGGTTTTTCGCTCTGTTGATTGCTCTGGCCATTGTCCTCTGGCTGGGATTGACCACCGAGCGATTTCTGACTTCGGAAAATCTGTTCAATCTTGTCGCACAGGCCATGCCGCTGATCATCACGGCCATTGGCATGATGCTTGTCGTGCTGGTCGGCGGTCTTGATCTGAGCGTCGGTTCGGTCATCAGTTTTACCACAGCGATCCTGGCCCTCGGGGCCCCCGCGCTGATTTCCATTCCGGGGGTCTTTGCTCTTGCAGCCTTCATCGGGCTGATCAATGGCCTTGCTGTTACCCGTCTCAATGTCCACCCGATCATTGCCACCCTGTCGATGCAGTTCATTGTGCTGGGAATTACCCGAATTCTGCGCCCGGTATCGGGAGGCGATGTGCCGCAGATCGTGATCGATGCCGTTGCGGGCTCGTTTTACGGCATACCGCTTCCTGTTTTCTGGGGCATTGTCACGGTGCTGATCGCCTGGAAAATCATTCACGGCTCGCGGTTCGGGCTGCATCTCTTCGCGATTGGCGGCGGCATTGCTTCGGGCACCGATGAGGCCACGCACAATTTTGGTGTCGCCGACAAGCGAAAGATCCTGCTGGCCTATGTGGGTTGCTCCTGCTTTGCAGCGCTGGCGGGCATATTCCTGGCTGGCCGGATTGTTTCCGGCGATCCGAATGTCGGCCTTCTGTTCGAGATGGATGCCATAACGGCAGTGGCCATTGGCGGCACGCAGCTTTCCGGCGGCGTCGGCAGTCTTCATGGAACAGTCATTGGCGCATTGGTCATGGCCTTGCTGGCAAACGGCATGAACAGCGCCAATATCTCGGCCTTCGTACAGACAGCGATCAAGGGTGTAATCCTCCTGCTGGTTGTCGGACTGCAGTCACGCAAAAAGATGGGGCTGTGACATGGCAGCTTTATTCAACAGGACCAATTTCAATCGTATTTCCAGAATACCGCCCGCCTATTTCGTGTTTGCTGTTCTTCTGGTCGTGCTGTGGATCGCGCGGCCGCATATGCTCAATATCAACATCATGGGCATATTCATCCGGCAGGTTGTGCCTTTAGGCATTCTGGTGCTTGGACAGATGCTGGTGATCCGGGTGAACTCGATCGATCTGTCGGGGGCAGGCGTTCTGCTTCTGATCAATTTCTACATCTCGTCCAGCATGTTCCCGGGCGCCTCACTGCCGTTTTTCGTGGCAATCTCATTGGCAACTGGCCTGGCTGTAGGGCTGTTCAACGGCTACATGGTTGGAAAGCGACGGGTCTCGGCTGTCATCGTAACCCTGGCGGTGAACATCGTGCTGGTTGGCATTGTGCAATTTCTGGCAAGTGGCAAACCGCCAGGCGACGTGCCGTCGATATTCAGTGACATCTACAATACCAAACTCTGGATGGTACCGACACCGGTGCTGTTCTGGGTGGCTTTGGCGCTCATCATGTCGCTGTTCCTGTCGCGATTTGTCTATGGTCGCTATGTGTCATCGGTTGGTGCGAATCCGGTTGCAGCGCAGTTTTCGGGCGTGCCTGTCGAAAGAACAGTCATTGTCGCCCACACGATCGCCGGCTTGATGACTGCACTGGCATCGCTCGTCCAGACGGCATCGATTGCCGTGGGCAGTGTCAGGGTGGGTCATGAACTGCCCATTCTGGCCGTTGCTGCGACCATTCTGGGCGGCGTGGTCTTCGGCAGAGGCGAGGGCGGTGTCTGGGGTCCCTTCTTCGGGGTTCTTTCCTTCGCCCTGCTTTTCGTCGTCATGACGACCTTTGGTATCGGCGAATCGGGAAAGCTGATCACGCAGGGGCTTATCATTCTGCTGGCAGCCATTTTCTATGGTCTGCGAACCGCAAAATCCAGAACTTGAACGCTTTAACATCGAGGAGATAGGAATGTCTGAGAAAAAATCAATTCTCTGCTTTGGAGATTCACTGACCTGGGGCTGGATCCCCGTTGTCGAGGGGGCGCCCACCTATCGATACCCCTATGAGAAGCGCTGGACCGGTCAGATGGCGTCCCATCTTGGCGATGGCTTCCATATCATTGAAGAGGGGCTGAGCGCGCGTACAACGAGCGCTGATGATCCCAATGATCCGCGATTGAACGGCAGTGAATATCTGCCGACTGCATTGGCCAGTCACCTGCCACTCGATTTGGTGATCGTCATGCTGGGTACCAATGATACCAAGCCGTTTTTCAACCGTACGCCCTATGATATCGCCTATGGCATGTCCAAGCTGGTTGGTCAGATCGCCACCAGCGCTGGCGGCATCGGTACGCCCTATCCGGCACCAAAGGCCCTTGTCGTCGCGCCGCCGCCCTTGACACCCATGCAGCATCCATACTTTCAGGGCATGTTTGGCGGGGGCCATGAAAAATCAGCAGAACTCGGTCAGCAATACCGGGATATGGCTGATTTCATGAAGTGCGCGTTTCTCAACGCCGGTGATTTTGTCACCACGGATGGCTGCGACGGCATCCATTTCACAGAACAGAACAATGCTGATCTGGGCAAGGCGATTGCCGAGAAGGTAAAGACCATATTGTAGTTTGAGGATGCGTCGACGCAATTGAACTGCCCCTCACGCAATTGATGGGCAGTTCACCGCTTCACCTTCCCCGCTCACCTATCTTTAGCCCCGTATCTGCTGGCCCGTACCGGCTGCCCCGTACCGGTTGAATGGCCAGGGTCAGGCAAGCAGGTCGGCTCTCGGGCTTTCTTCCATCGTGGCGATCATTTCCTGAAGCAGTCGTTCAGTCAATTCGGCGCGTATGGTTGCATGCTCCGGGCTGTCCCAAAGATTGAGGGTCTCGCCCGGATCGGTTTCACGATCATAGAGTTCACCCCAATCCTGGTCTTTGTAGATGGTTAGGCGCCAGCGATTGGTCAGCAGGCAACGCACCCGTGCTGCTTTTTCAAAACCCATGCGCGGTCCGCCGTCGTGGTGCTCGACCAGAAGTGCATCACGAGGGGCGCTCTCTGGAGCGCTGCCGGCCTCCACGCAATCCTTCAGGCTGCGTCCCTGCATACCCCAATAGGGAAGCAGGCCCGCCCGGTCCAGCACGGTGGACGAAATGTCGATTGTCGAGGTCAGGGCATTACAGGCCTTTGCCTGTGCGGCTTTCGGTTCTGCCCAGATGAAGGGCACACGTGTCAGTGCACGGGTCGGTACGCAGCCTTTCAGCAGGAGATTGAAGTCGCCGAGATAATCGCCATGATCGGAGGTGAAAATCACCACGGTATTGTCGGCCTGACCGGATGCGTCGAGTGCCGCGAGCACTTTGCCGATTTCATCATCAATCATGGTGATCATGCCGGCAGTCAGCGCCATGGCCTCGCGCAAGGCTTGATCATCCGCGTAAAAGGCGGCCTGTGAGGTGGCTTGAACCTCCTGCCGTTCCCATTTTTCCCGCATGTGGCGCAGTGGCGGTGGCGGGTTGTTGTGGGCGTCATAGGGCAGCGATACCTCGAACTGCTCCGGATCGTACATTGACCAATAGCGGCCCGGCGGATTGAACGGATGGTGTGGGTCTGGAAATGAGACGAAGGCAAAAAACGGCTCTTCGGCGCTCTCCTGCTCGCCAATCCATGCAGCGGCGCGATCGCCGATCCATGCGGTCGGATAGCTGGCTTCAGGAACCGGTGTTCGATAGGCCTGCGGGCAGGTGTAATTGTGTGGCAGGGCATTGGCCGGATCATGCAGTTCTTTCCAGTCCGGATGGTTACGGCGGAACCATTGACCATAGTGCCCACCGCAGCGGTCCCCATGGCCCGTCACCATTTCCACATGCTGGTAGCCATAGTAGGGCGTGTCGACGGCATAGGGTTTGTCGTCCGCATAGCTTGCCGGCTGCTCCTGGCTGTAGGCGGATGTTTCGGGTTTCCATGCTTCTGCGATGGGGCCGGTCTCGAAGACCGGTCGACCTTTCGGCGGCAAGTCGGTAAAGGGCTGGAGGTGGCTTTTGCCGATGGCAGCCGTGCGATAACCACCGGCTGCCAGAACATCGACAAACGTATTGGCCCGCTCCGACAAAACACAGCCGTTGTGGCGCAGGCCGTGCACAGAGGGGTAACGTCCGGTGAGCAGGGAAGCCCGGTTTGGCATGCATACGGGCATGGCCGTGTGAAACTCGTCAAAACGGGTGCCGCGGGCGGCAAGTGCGTCGATATTGGGTGTTTTCACCACCGGATGGCCATAACAGCCCAGCCAGTCAGCCCGTTGCTGATCGGTCACGAATACCAGAAAATTCGGCTTGCGCATTGCCTGCTCCTTCAAGTGTCAGCCCGCCTGTTGAATGGAGCGCATAGCTGTATTTGTATTGATATGGTCAAAAAGCTGTGTTGCCTTCGAAAGCGGTAAAAGTGCGTGTTCGCGCATCAGAAATTCGGCCCGGGTTCCTTGTCCCTGCAAAATCGCCTCCAACAATCGGATATGGTCGCGCTGCGATTCCCGGAGCACCTGAAGGGCCTCTTCGGCGGGAAGAATATGCAAAAGCGGAGCCGAGCGGAACGGGTTGCGCTCCATGAGCCGTATGAGTTCGGCATTGCCGGCGATGCGGGCGATATGTGTGTGAAAGCGGATGTTGATTGATGAGAATGTGCGGAAAGCCGCCTGATCGTGCTGCCCCGTGGCAATCAGCGCGGCGAGTTCTTCTATGCAGCTGCGCAGCAGCGCCTCTTCGTCTCCGGTCAGGCCTTTTTCCGCCGCAAGGCGCGCCGCCATGCCTTCCAGCGTGGCACGCACGTCAAGAATATCGCGCATATCGTCGATGGTAAAACGGCGGACATGGAAACCCCGGTTCGGCGCACCTCTGACCAGGTCTTCCTGTTCGAGTGCAGCGAGCGCCAGCCGCACGGGCGTGCGCGAGACCTGAAGCAGCGCTGCAAGACCCGTTTCCGTTATTTTTTCGCCCTGCGGAAGCGTGCCATCCATGATGAGTGCCCGCAGGCGCGATGTCACGGTTTCAGTGTTGTTTGATGCGCGGCTTTCCATAGATTGCATGCAATGTTCTCAGTTTGTAATCTTGTAGAGCCCAATTTTGCTGATATCTGAGGGTTTTGCAACAAAAAACAATTGAATTGCGTGCAATCCTGTGCCACGCTTCGTTGATCGCATCGGTCGAAGGCAGACCGCGTTACGTGGAGGAAAACATGAATCGTATTTATCGTGGCACCCTGGGTGTCCTGGCTGCAGTTGCGCTCTCCGTCAGTGCCGGAAGCGCCATAGCACAATCATTGAAAATCGAAACCGGCAATGCCGCCGGACTGACAACACTCATCCCCCAACTCATGGCGAAATCTCTGGCGCCCATGGATGTCGAGTTGCAGATCAACGCTGACCAGACGCTGACACGTTCGGCCTTGAGCCTTGGAACGGGTCGCATCGATGCGGCCATCGTCCCGCCGCCCGCCTATTATGCCATGGTCCACGCGGCCGGCCCCTACAAGAAAGCCGGAGAACAGGCGACAAAGGCAGCGGCCAATATTCGCTCACTCTTTCCTTTCGCCGGCGGTGTCTTTCAGCCTATCGTCTGGGCCGATTCAGGCATTGAGTCCTGGGAGGACATGAGGGGCAGGCGGATATACATCGGCCCACCGGCTGGTGCCGCCAACCGCCAGATCACCGGCCTGATCAAACTTTCCAGCAATCTGGAGGTCGACACGGATTACGATCCGGTTCGTTTGGGTTGGGGCGCAGGCGTTCAGGCCTTCCAGGATGGTCAATTCGATGTCTTTATCGGCGCTTTCCCGATTGGTGCGGCGGCTGTCCAGCAACTTAGCCTGCAGCGCAAGATCAGGCTGATCAGCGTACCTGAAGATGTGCTTTCAACAGACGCATGGGCCGACTATCTCGACCGGATGGGCGAAACCAATGCGACTGTTGCCGCAGGAACCTATGATGGGCAGGTCAATAACGACATGGACGTCCATGCCGCCGCCTATGCGATGGTCTTTGCCGTGAACAAGGCGATGGACGACGATCTGGCCTATAAAATCACCAAAACCTTTTGGGACAATGTCGAGGGCTACAAAAAGTCCGTGGCGGTATTGGCGCAGCTTCCCACCGATCAGCCGATGGCGGGTAACAATATCGTATTGCATCCCGGCGCGGCGCGCTATTATACGGAAATGGGCATTGCCATTCCCGCTTCACTAGCACCGAGCGAGTAGTCTAGAAGCCAGTACGGACCTGACCGTCATGCACAACACAGTCTTAGAAAATACCCGCCTGGCTTTTGCCAGGCGGGTTGCTCTTGTCCTGGCCTTTTTCATGGCGCTGATACCGCTTGGCCACAAGATGCCGTCCTTCGGGCCGCTGCCAAGCATCGGTCCCTTTGAGGCTGAACCACTCAGAGGTGGTGTGCTCGCATTGAGCATCCTGATTTGCGTCCTGTGGGCCTCATTCGGACTACAGGCAAAAGGCAAGGCAAGATGGCTCGGCGGACTGGCTGATATCACCCTGGTTGCCGTTGGCGCCTGGGCGTGCTGGCGCTTCTATGTTGATGTCAGGGCGATGCACACCAGTATCGTTTTTTTCGAGCCATCACAGGCCTGGACATCGATGGCCGGCTGCATGGTCATCCTGATCATGACCTGGCGGATATGGGGCGCGCCGCTGGCACTGGTTGCCGGTGTGGCTTTGGCATGGTTTCTCTGGGATTTTCGTGGCGATTTCGTTCAGGCGACGACCGAGAACCTTTGGATGGTTCTGGACGACGGCGTGCTGGGCAATATCATGGACATCGTGCTGAGCACCGTGTTCCCCTTCATCATTCTTGGCGCCATGCTTGAGGGCTGCGGGGCAGGCGGTTCGCTGATCCGTGTCTCCCTGCATGCCATGCGGCGGTTTCGCGGCGGCCCGGCGCATGCGGCCATTCTTGCCTCCAGCCTGTTCGGTGCGGTTTCCGGATCGGCGGTTGCCAATGTTGTCGGCACCGGCGTCATCACCATTCCACTGATCAAGAAACGCGGTTTTTCACCAGCCTTTGCCGGTGGCGTGGAAGCGGCGGCCTCAACCGGTGGGCAAATCATGCCGCCGGTCATGGGTGCTGCGGCCCTGGTCATGGCGGATCTCGTTGGCGTCAGTTATCTCACGGTGATCGTGGCTGCACTTATTCCGGCGCTCGCCTATTATGCGGCGCTCTTTGCATCGGTCGTTTTTGAATGCCGCCGTCTCGATGTCGATGTCGTGGATGTTGTCGAAGAAGACATGAAGGTCACGCCTCAGGACTGGCGCAATCTTGTGCTGGTGGGCGCGCCGCTCGCGGTGGTCATCGTGGCACTTATCCAGGGGGCATCACCCTCGGGCGCAGCCTTGACAGCGCTTGCCGTGCTGATCCCCATGAGCTTCATGAATCCTGCTGTTCGGCAAAGGCCTTTTGCTCTCATCGAGGCTTTTGCCCGCGGTGGTCTGAGCTTTGCGCAACTGATGATGGCTGTCGGTGCCATTGGCATCGTTGTTGCATCCCTGTCGTCGACAGGACTGCCAACCATGCTGGCCCTGCAATTGGATGCCTTTGCATCCCATAGCCTGCTCCTGACTCTGATCATGGCGGCCATAGGCTGCATCGCATTGGGTTTGGGCATGCCGACCCTTCCGGCCTATCTCACCATCATAGTGATCAGCGGCAGCGCCATGATGACGTTGGGTCTTGCACCGCTGACAGCGCATTTTTTCGTATTCTACTTCGGTGTGGCCTCGGCGATCACGCCGCCGGTGGCGATCGCTGCCTATGCGGCCGCATCAATCTCCGGCGGAAATCCGATATCCACCGGCGTTGCCTCTGTGCGGATTGGCGCTGCCATTTTCGCGTTGCCCTTCATGTTCGCCTATAATCCTGAAATGCTGCTGCTGACGGAAGCGGCCTCAGAGGCTGGATTCTTTGGTGTCGTGATGGTGATGATCCGCACCCTGATGCTGATATGGATGCTGATGTCGGCGGCCAATCGTTTTGATGCGCAACGGCTGGGCTGGCCGGAAACCGCTCTGCGACTGGCCATTGCAGCTGCATTGATTTCGCCTGTCGCAACGGTTCACTGGATTGCAATCGCAGCGGCGGTTGCGCTGGGTGTGCTCAATCGGTTGCGTGCACGCGCTGTGGTGGTGCAAAACTGATTGATCGACAGAGGGCTTTGACGTCAGGTCAGATGCTTCTTGTAGCTGACCGGATCCATGTCACAGATTTCAACGCTGATGCTTTCAATCTTTGGGAACCGGGCGACCATGGCAGCGCGCAAGGCAATTGCCAGGGCTTCCTTCTGCGCGCCGGTGCGTCCGGCAAGCAGTCGCACCGTCATATGGACAAAACTGGCGCGTCCATCCAGCGCCAGAAAATGCGCGCAGGGTGTCAGGCGCACCTTGATGTCGTCGGGCTGAATGAAGCCGCATTGCGCGCCGCAGGCGGCGGCAATCTCCATTGCCTCCCGCATGTCCGCCTGAGTCAGCAAAGCATTGCCATGCTCAATGATGAAATGCGGCATCTCAATAGAGACCGAAATATTCGGCCTGTTCCCACTCCGAGACGGTCAGATGGTACCGGTCCCATTCGGCTCGGCGGATGCGCGACAGGTAGTCGACAAAGACATCGCCCAGCGCAGCCCGGTAGAAGTCCGAGCGCTCGAAGGACTGAATGGCGCTGAGCAGGCTCTCGGGCAGGGCGATAGCGTTGCTGTCATAGGGGGTTTCAACGGCTTCCGGTGCACGAAGGCCGCGCTCCAGCCCGTCCAGGCCCGACACGATCTGGCTGGTGAAGAAGTAATAGGGATTGGCGGTTGTTTCGGCCACCCGGTTCTCGATGCGGCTGGCCGTGTCGCCGGGCGTCATCAGGCCGCGGATCATGGCGCCGCGATTGTCCCTGGCCCATTGTATGCGGTCGGGGGCAAGTTGATGCGGACGATAGCGCTTGTAACCGTTGACCGTCGGGGTCGTCAGCAAACAGCTTTCCGAGGCGTGTTCCAGCAGGCCGGCGATCCAGCCATGCGCCGTATCGCTCAGGCTGCCATCGGCCAGCGGCATCATCAGGTTTTGACCGGTCGTGGTGCTGACAAGCGATTGATGCAGGTGCCAGCCGCTGGCGGCAACATTGTCGATATTGGGTCGGCACATGAATGTGGCATGCAGACCCTTTTTTGCGCAGACCTCTTTGACCATGGCGCGCAGCATCATCATGTTGTCCGCATGGGTCAGCGGATCTGCCGGGTCGAAGGTGAATTCGAACTGGCTTGGGCCCATCTCCACTTCCATAGACCGGATGGGCAGGCCCAGGGCCTGACAATTGCGTCTGAGATCATCCATGACGTTTTCCAGGGCGCCATAACGCTCATTGGTCAACAACTGGTATCCCTGCGCCAGATTGCGGGTGCGAACCGGTTGACCCGGCATGGTCGCCTGCCCATGCTCGAGGCTCGGATCGACAATGTCGAACACGTGGAATTCGACTTCCAGCCCGACCAGCATTTTCATGTCCAGCCCATCAAGGCGGGCAATGGCCTTTTTCAGCATGTCCCGTGGAGAGAACGGCATAGGCTCGCCTGATTTATAGCGTGTGTCACAGAATATCCAGGCAGAATGGGGTGACCAGGGCAGCACGCGAAACGTCGCCGGATCCGGTACCATCAGGATATCACTGGCCCCGACCATCGCGTCACCGTCAACGCCCGGACTTGATGACCAGACGGGAAAGACCGTGCGGTGCGAGGTATCTTTCAACAGCAATGTCGAAGGCACTGCGATACCAGAGCTGAAAATGGAGTCGATCGCTCCGGCCACAATGGTTTTACCGCGCAACACGCCATGCTGATCGGCAAACAGAACACGCAGCGTTTCAAGCTCGCTGCCCTCGACGCGCGCGATCAGTTCGGTGGCGGCCTTTATGGTTTGTTCATCCAGCAGGCCTGCCTTGGCAAGCGCGCCCCGGGAAATCTTGTCTGCTGTGTTGTTCACCGCTTCTACACCTTTGCATCCCAGCCCGCACAGGCTGCCCGCCGGCTGGCGTCATTTTCCTCAAAATCCTGCCGCCAGCTCTCCCGGCCACCAATCGTATCATTGGAAATCGGCCCGTAAATGGTTTTTACATCGATGCCATTGAGCATCGGCAGGCCATCACTTGTACCGGCATCAAGTGAATCAATCGCTGCACGCATGATCCGGCGGTATTTGATGATCGCCACATCGGTTTTGCCCAGATGTTCCTTGGTTCGGTCGAATATCGGTCCGGGACTTTCCACTGCCCATTGGTCATGGACGTTGATGTCCAGGCCCATGCCTGTGTAGGTTTCGGTTTCCTGCTCTTCCGGATTGAAGCCATAGCCGTTGCGCTTGCTCTTGAGTGGTGCGTAATCGGGGAGGCGGTGTTCTTTCAGACGCTGTTCGCGCATCAGCTGCTTGTTGACCGGTTTGTCAAAGCTGGTGAACATCGCATACCAATAGCAATGCGTGTCATCGATCGGCACGTGCCACTGGGTGATGATCATCTCACGGGACATCGGAATGCTGATGGTTTCCGGGAATATCTGATTGGTGATGCGCACGTGGGTTTTTCCATTGTCCAGGTGGCGCAAGGCAATCAACCGCATACCGTATTCGGTCTCTTCGACACTGATCTCCGGACGCGGGTAGTCGCGGAGCAATTTGGTCATGGGAATGTCGGTATCGGCTGCCTTGTCGCGGAACTGTTTGCCATAGCTGTCGGCCGGATCCTCATCCTGCAGGAAGCGGTGAAGGAAAGAGGCATGCGCCGGATCGATGCCGACTTCCATGGCCTGCAGCCAATTGCACTCCCACAGTCCCTTGAAGGCAAAAACGTGGGTTTCAGGGGCACGGAAACAATCAAAATTGGGGAATTCCGGCGGTTCGCCAGGCCCCATATAGGCAAAGATGATGCCGTTTTTTTCTACCACCGGATAGCTTTTTGTCTTGATGTTCTCGTGCATCCTGGAGCCTTCGGGCTCACCTGGTTGCTCGACACATTGGCCGTCCCGATTGAAGTGCCAGCCATGAAACGGACAGCGCAGGCCATTGTCTTCCAGGCGTCCATAACAAAGGTCGGCGCCGCGATGCGGACAGCCGCGATCGATCAATCCGAGTTCTCCGTCACTGTCACGAAAGAGCACCAGGTCTTCTCCCAGCAATTTGACAGGAACGACGGGCCGTTTGACCTGCAATTCGTCGGAGAGCGCAGCCGGCTGCCAATATCGGCGCAGCACTTTTCCCGCCGGGTCCTTGGGGCCGGTGAGGGTGAGTTTGTCGTTCATTTCCTGGCTGATCATCTGGCTACCTTTCAATCTCGTTGGTTCGCTTGACGGGTCAAACCCCAATTATTTCAGAGAGGTTTTCAATCGGTGATAGGACGTTATGGCAAAGACGGCATGATCGCGTATCGGGAGATGTGGCGCGATGGGACCGGCGAAAGACAGGTTGATGGATATTGCGGCCTGTGGCCGGCAGCGACGAGCCTGCGGGATTTGCCAGACGGCACTGCCCAATTCAGTTGTTTTCGTCCATCTCATTGGTCGTCCGGCACCCGGGCCGCTGCATTTTCCATGCGTGCCGGTGCCTGCAGCCGACTGCCTAAGCGCGTGCGATTGCTGCGCGGTGAAGCGGTCGCCTTGGGCATCGCATCGACGGCGCTATCATCTTGCCACAGAACATCGGTCCAGTCCTTGCGGGTGTTTGTCGCAACCGGGGCTTTGGTAGACAGGGCCAGTAAAACATCCTTGAACATGGTTTTGCAAAATCTTCATATGTGCGTTATTTGATAGATATCTCGTATAACGCACAAATTGGGACTATTCAACAATTGCTTTATCCTTGTCGGCGGATTTGCGCTATAGCGTCATTCTCTTTGCAGGGAATTTGATCAAGCGACCGCAGGACAAGGCCGGGAGGAGCATGATGGAACAGAATCGCAATATATCAACGACGTTTCTCAAGGGATTGTCGGTGCTCAAGGCTTTCGATGATTCCCAAAGGCATATGACAATCGCCGACCTGTCGCGCAAAACCAATCTGGATGCTGCGACAACGCGCAGGCTGTTGCTGACCCTGGTGCATATCGGCTACGTGCGAAAGACGGGCAGGACCTTTTCATTGAGCCCGCTGGTTCTTGTCCTGGCCGGCAGCTTTCTGGGCGCCAACCAGTTTGGCCGTCTGGTTCAGCCTGTCTTGAACCGGCATGCCGCGCTTATCGGCAAGGCCATTGTATTGGCCATACGCGATGAGGAACGCGCCTTGATCGTTGCTCAATCGACCCTGGATACGTCCAATGTCTCCTTCGGCTTTACGGTCGGCAGCCGGCTGCCTCTTTTTCAAACAGCCATCGGGCGCATGCTTCTTGCTTGCGAAAATCCCGATGTGGCAGCGACCATCCTTGCCAGTGCAGATGTTGAAAAACATACGCCGCAGACAGTGGTTGACCCTGATGCGCTGCGCGCCATCGTGCGCACCTGCGCCAACGACATGTTCTCGGTGGTTCATGGTGAATTTGAAGCCGGTGTGACAGGGGTGGCGGTGCCACTCAAGGCAGAAGGCGACGTCAAGGCTGTCCTGGGAATTTCCGACACGACAGCGTTTTTTCAAAACAGTGACGCCCAGCAAACAATGATCGACGATCTGCGCCGCTGCGCTTTGGAAATGGCGCATAGCAACCTGTTCTGAAGGGCGACAGGCGAAGGGTTCAATTGAACATTTGACCGGCAGGCCGAAAAAAATTCTATCGCTGCAAAGCGCGTGTAGACTGCGCTGTGAGGAGATAAACCAACGCATGATGCATACCAGGCAACTTTTTCATTTCCTGACCATCACTGAAACACGGTCAATTTCTGCGGCGGCACGCGAGCTTGGGATTACCCAGCCTGCGATCAGCCGAAGCATAAAACAGCTTGAGGAAAGTCTCGGTGTCAAGCTGCTCGAGCGCCGGGCGAACGGTGTCATCCTGACCCCCGAAGGCAGGGTCCTTGCGCGTCGTGTCAAATTGATGAACATTGAATATCAACACGCATTGGCCGAGATGGTCGACCTCAACCAGGGGATTGGTGGACGCCTGCGCATTGCCGCCGGTCCTGTGTGGATACTGGAATTTTTGCCGCCGGTGATCAGGGAATTTCACGAGCAATTTCCCAATGTGCGTATTTCGGTTGTTTCCGGCGGCTACGCCGGGCAATTGGAGCAATTGCTGTCTGGCGAACTGGATGCGGTTTGCGGCACGCTGGATTTTCCGGACCACTCTGAAATCATCAAGGAGTCCATTCTCAGGATTCGCCACACGGTGATCGCTCGCGAGGGACATCCCTTGTCATCGCTCAAGCGCGTGACACCTCAGGACCTTGCTTCCTATCCATGGCTGGTGCATGCAAATCACGTTCAAAGCACCAGCCGGATCGGCGCCTATTTTGCCTTTCATGGCCTTGAGCCACCGAAGATTGCCATTGAGACAAGCACTCTGGGTGGTGTCGCCTTTCTGCGCAAGACAGATTTCCTGGCGACCTATGCGGAGCAGGGCCTGACAACCCTCAAGGAAATGGGCATTATCGGTATCGATTCCGAGGGGACATTCTGGGATTTTGAGGCAGGTATCGTGCGCCGCCGCTCCACCAAGACATTGCCCGCTTTGCGCAGTTTTACCGCGATGGTGCGCGCCGCACTGCAGACCAGACCTTCGGTCATCAAATCTTGAGAATGCTCTAACGATAACGCTTCTTCAAAGCGTTCCTTGCGACCCACAGGACCATGCCGGCCGAGGCCAGATAGAGCGCGATGCTGATGGGCTGCTCAACAAAGGCGCCGAGGTCACCGCGCGACAGGAGCAGGGTTCGTCGGAAATGCTCCTCCAGCATAGGGCCGAGGACAAAGCCCAGGAGCAGTGGCGCAGCCTCCAGTCTGAAGAGGCGCAAGGCATATCCCAGGGCAGCGAAACCGCCGATGAACAGAACATCTATGATTTCATACCTGACGCTGTAGACGCCAACGCAGGAAAACACGACGATACTGGGGAACAGAACCGTGTAGGGAATCGACAGCAGGCGCACCCATATTCCAATCAATGGAATATTGATGATGAGCAGAAGAAAGTTGCCGATCAGAAAGCTGACAATCAGGCCCCAGAAAATGTCGGGATGCTGACTGGCAAATTCCGGACCGGGATTGATGCCGTGCACCAGCAATGCCGCCAGCACGATGGCCATTGTGGAATCTCCGGGCACGCCAAGGGTCAGCGTCGGCACGAAAGCGGTCTGGATTGCCGCATTGTTGGCAGCTTCCGGGGAGGATATGCCCTCTATCGCGCCCTTGCCAAAAGCCTCCGGCGTTTTGGAGATGTTGCGTTCGATCGCATAGGAAACGAAGGAGGCAATCAGGCTTCCAGCCCCCGGCAGGACACCAAGAACAGAGCCAACCCCGGCACCACGACCCATGGCCGGAAGCGCCCGTTTCCATTCTGCAAAGCTGGGCAGCATGGCGCGGTAGGACAGATGCGGCTGAATATTTTCGGGTGTGCTCTTGTCCGCCAGATTCTTGATGACTTCGGGTATGCCGAACAGGCCGATCGCCAGCGCCACAAGCGGCATGCCATCATAGAGAAATTGGGAACCGAAGGTGAAGCGCTCGGTGCCGGTGTTGATATCAACGCCGATAAGGCCGATGAGAATGCCGAGGAACGTCATCGCAATGGCGCGCACCAGACCCACGGTGGAAAAACTGGAGGCGGCGACAATACCCAACAGCAGCAATGCGAAATATTCCTGGGAGCCAAAACCTCTCGCCAGTTCCGCAAGCGGGTGCGACAGCACCGCCAGAATAATGGCACCGGACATGCTGCCGATGAACGATGCGATGGCTGTAACGAAGAGTGCCATTGAACCGCGGCCCTGCTGGTTCAGAGGAAAGCCGTCCAGACAGGTTACTGCCGTATTGGCCGTGCCGGGCAGATTGAGCAGAATGCTCGCGGTAGAGCCGCCATAGGCAGCGCCATAGAACACCCCGGCAAGCATGATCAGTCCGATGGCCGGTTCCATGCCGAATGTCACGGGCAGCAGCATCGCGATGGTTGCCAGAACGCCAACGCCCGGCAGAACGCCGATAAATGTGCCAAGGGTCACGCCCAGGGCGCACATGAGCAATCCATCCCAGGATAGGGCAACCTGAAGTCCCAGCTGAAAATCACTGAACATGGATCTAGCGCCCCAATTGGAAAGCGGGAACGCGCATGTCGAGTCCCAGAATGAAGGTCAGATAACACAGGATGGGAAGAACGATGGCGACAAGAAGAATGTGTTTTCCCACCACCTCGTGAGACCCGAAGGCGCTGACAACCACGGTCAGGATGATTGCCGGCACGAGGCCCAGGGGTTCAATGGTCATGGCGAAGGCAAAGATGGCGCACAGGATCGCAAAGAGTGCACGCACACCATTTTTTGGCAGCACCAGTGTCGTTTGCTCGGAGGTGAAGCTGAAAAGCCCAATGAGCAGGCCGCAAAACATCAGACAGGCAGAGACTATAAGCGGGAAAAAGCCTGCCCCAACATCATTGAGATGGCCAATATCGTAGCTTGCACTGAGTGCGGCTGCGCCTGCTCCAATGCCTATCAGCGCCAATCCCAATACAAGATCGGGTCTCTTGATCTGGAAACCTTGATCCACAATACCAATCCGTCAATTCTTAAAAAAATGGCTACTTCCGACAATAGCCGGAAGTAGCCGCGTGTCATTGTTCAGGCACTATTTTTTCAAACCGACGCCTTTTAGAAGTTCGCCCACTTCCTGAGAATCGGCCTTGATCTGTTCGGCGAGCGCTGCGGGGCCATTGACATGAAGCTGCATGGCGCTCTTGTTGACCAATTCCGTCATTGCTTCGGAATTGGCAGCCGTAACCAGTTCCTTGTAGATCTTGTCCGTGATCTCGTCCGGTGTACCGGCTGGGGCAAAAACGGCCATCCAGAAGTTCAGATTGACGTCGGGATAACCAAGCTCGCCCATTGATTTGACATCAGGCAGGATGCTCAGGCGGTCCGGTCCGGCAACGGCAAGAATGCGCAATGTGCCGTCTGCCAGAAAGGAGCGTACCGGCGCCAGTCCACTGAACATGAAATCGGTTCTGCCGGCGGATGTATCAAGCAGAGCCGGGCCGCCACCCTTGTAGGGAATGGCAAGCATGTTCTTGCCTGATGCCTTGCTGAATTGCTCGCCGAGAATCTGGCCACCGGCACCCAGGCCCTGGGTTGCAAAACTCAGGCCATTCGGCTTGGTGTCAGCCAGCGCCACAAGCTCCTCAACGGAGTTTGCCGGACTGTCTGCGGGGACCACGAGAACGTGTGGAATGGTGAGCAGACTGCTGACGGGCTTGAAGTCGGCAATCGGATCATATTTCATCGCCATGATGTGCTGGTTGGTGGCGTGCGTGCTGGTGTTGCCAAAAAACAGCGTATAGCCGTCCGGCTTGGCGTTTTTGGCATGGATGGCTGCAATGGTGCCGCCTGCTCCGGGTCGGTTGTCAATAATGACAGACTGGCCGGTCTGGGTTGCCAGTTCCTTGCCCATCGCGCGCATGATGATGTCGGCGCCGCCGCCAGGCGGGAAAGGCACAACCATCGTCACTGCTGATGAGGGATAATCGTCGGCAAGACTTGTCGCGGCGATACCCGCTGTCATGCTCAGGGCAGCGATGATGCCAAGGCCCATTTTGATTGATTGTTTCATTTCGTCCTCCTCCAGGGTTTCATTTGGGTATTTGTTTCGTTTTGCTGAATTCTGCTTTGCTGTTGTTCAGGGTGTTTCCGTTCGCTCGGTTCCAGATTGCGAAACCTCAAGCGCCGGTGACAATGTCCCATAATTTTTCTGCATCTTCGGGTGGCGTCTGCCCGCGCCACGCCACATGTCCATCCGGTCGCACCAATACCAGCGGCGATTCATAGAGTTCCAGAATATCGGCTTGATCCAGGTCAATCACGCGCAGAGGTATGTTGCGCTTGCGTGCAGACCTTTCGAATGTGTCACAGGATTGGGGTGATGTCCCCAGCCGCAGCAGAACAAAGCCGGGACCAAAGAGGTCCAGTGTCGACAGGCCGTTGGGCGGCCCCCCACCCAGCCAGACGTGCGGCGCGCGATGGCCAGGACGGGCTGTCGGGACATAGTAGCGGTGATCATCATGGGGTTCGTCCGTGCCATCGGAGGCCAGAATGGGTGAGGCCTCGTAGCGGTAGCCCAGATGCACGCCCATGGTTTCCCATTCGGTTTTTGTCGCGCCGGTAATCTGCGCACCGATCTTTTCACGGATACGCTCACCCTCGGGTGTTTCTTCCAGGATACCGGTGCAATTGATGACCGATTTGAGCTGGTTGAAGTTATGCGTTGATACGGAGGCATTTCTCTCAGCGATCGGGCGACGCTCAATGGTGTAGGAATTCAACAAGGTGTCTCCGCCCCAGCCTTCCAGGCTGGCGGTTATTTTCCACGCCAGATTATTCACATCGCCCATGCCTGTGTTCATGCCCAACCCGCCGGTTGGCGACATCGTATGGGCTGAATCACCGGCTATGAACACGCGTCCCTTGCTGAATTCGGCGGCGGTCAATTGGCTCCGCCTCCACGGCAGTGCGGAAATGAGTTCGAAAGGGATATCGTCCGACCCAAGCGCCCGGCGCACCCAGGCGGCTGCGTCCTTGACGACACTTTCTGATTTTCCGTCTGCGCCAGAAACGGTCAAGCGCCACAACTCATAGCCGTCCATGGCGCTGATGTTGCCCCACCATCCATTGTCATCAACAAAGAAATAGCGTTCGGCTTCACCCATTTTGTGGTCGGATGCCAGGGCTGAAGAGCGAAAGAAAATGGCCACTGAATGATCAAGTGCGCCTTCGCCCAGCATGTCGATTTCGAGTTGGCGGCGTACGCGGCTCCCGGCGCCATCACAGCCAATCAGATAGGGTGTGGAAAGGGCGCTGGTGGTGTCATTCTCCAGATCGCGCACATGAACGATGACCTTGTCGCCTTTGTCTTCAAAGCGCTCGAACTGTGTCATCGTCCGGTAATCTATCTGCGGACAGGCATTGACCCGCTCTTCGAGCATCGGATTGAGAAAAATTTGAGAGCAGCGCCATTTGGTTTCCGGGCTGCCGGGGTAGGATGGTTCATCCTGAAGAGACGGGTAGGGTATTTTTCCCAGAAAATGTGTCGCGATCGAGGTGCAATAGACCATGGAAAGCCCGTAGTCTCGCTTGAACTTCGTATCCTTGACATAATTGTTGAGACCCAGCCGACGAAAAATTTCCATCGTACGCACGCTGATGAGACCCAGTTTAGGTGTCTCAATTCGCCCATCTGTTTTTTCAATGATCGTGCTGGATACACCGCGATAGGCCAGATCGAGAGCCAGGCTCATGCCTATCGGGCCGCCGCCAATAATGACAATATTTTCGTTGGGGCTGCGCGCCATCGTGTCTCGTCCCTCGCCTTTTTCTCGCTCTGTGCTGCCAAGCAGGCATGCCAAAACGTTATCTTTTCAAACATAGTGCTTTAGCTTAGCCGGGCAGATTGTCGCGATCCAATGAGTAATCCTGCAACTGCCATAACAAAATGTTATGCCTTACTTGGCGTTCAAGGACCGGAAAGGGGGCTGGCGTGGGCGAATTTTGGGTACATGCGCCATAATTCGCGCGGATAAGGCAATGACGCGGTTTGATGTGAATGCGCTGGAGGTTTGACGGTTGGATTATTCACCCGATGTCCGGATGATGGCAATCATCCTGGTGGAGCAATCTCACAGCCATTGCGTTCCCGTGCCCGCTGCACGGCCTGTTGCTCACCCTTGAGGCGGGCAATCTGCGGGGCGATATCGTCGCCGCTGAGGGTCGAGATCGGCCAGCCGGACAGCAGGAAACCGTCCCGTTCATTATCATGGGCGCGCTGTTGCTGTTGCGAGGCTGCAGCAAGTTTATCATTGACTTGTCTTGCCTCCGCATCCAGCCACGCGCAGTCACGGTCGGCATAGATCGATGGTGCGACCTGAGCCGGTTGGATGGACTGCGGGCTTTTTGTGCAGCCGCTCAGCAAGAGCGATCCGCACAGGACCGACAGGCAGGATTTCAATGTGGTCGTCATTCCATTGCCTCATCAAACCAATAGCACGTACGTTTTGTTTCCTGTCGCCAGGCTTCCTGCATGATAATAGAGCACCTCATGATCAAATGGAATCATTTGATCATGAGGTGCTCTATGCAAACAATGGCCTTTTGCCTATGTGAATCAGGTTGTCGGCAGCTTACAGGGTCTGCGCAGGCTTTGCTTGTCTTTCTGATGACAGTCAAAGAAAATAAGCATTGAGATCTCGGCCAGGGCGCGTTAGCGCCCGCCGCCGCCCTGAATGGCGAAGCAGCTGTAATATAGGCTTTCATCCAGTTCCGGATTGGTGGCGCACAGGTGAAAATTCACCAGCTCCTGTTCGTTGGAATATTGCGTATAGGGCCCGATAAGGTAGCGCCCAATGCCGCTCTTGTAGTAGCCGAAATGGTCGATCAGGCCAACTGTTGAAGGGTCTGATTCCTCTATCGCCATCTGCAATTTGTCGTCGTGGTTGAAATTGTCGGGCAATTGGTCAAACGGGCCGTCATAATAATTGTTGATAGCCACATTGGCGCCCAGAACACCAATAAGGATTTTGCGATCCAGTCGGGCATCACGGTAGAAGGCAAAACCGCTGCGCCTGCCGATGACGATGCGGTCGGTATAGGAGGCCGGGATCAATTGATCGGGGACCGTCTGTGCTTCGTTGAGTACATAATGGAATATTTTCAAAAGCGGGTTGTAGACGAGATAAAACTGAATGCCGGATTCATCATAGACTGGCCCCAGATATAGCTCTGCATCGGCCAGCTTGTCAGCCGGTGGCGTGACGTCTGACAGGTCGTTCAGATCGAAAACGACAGTTCGTCCCTGGTAGCTGATGGAATAGGAAAGATCGTTGAGGCGGGCAATCGCCACGCCATCATCCGCGCCCAGGAGCTTGTAATTCATCTCTCCTTCCGGGCGCCCCGCATTTGCGGCCGGAAAATAGGCGAAATGCACCAGCCCCTCATCACGGTCGGAGGCGGCCAGACGGATGTTGCCGGCATATTCAATGCCGTTCTGGAAAAAGCGGAAATAATAGTAGTTCTCTGTTGGCAGAACATGCACCCGATCCGGCAGTTCGGCCAGGATATGGCCAAAAACCGCACCGATATCATCGATATCCATGCTTGAATCCATGCCGAGGTTTTCCAGAAACTGCTGATTGGTTGCAATCTTTGGTCCTGAATGGGCACTTTGAGCCTGCGCGGCAGCACTGCCCGATCCGCAAACAAGCAAACCAAGGGCCATTGCCGAGATTATCCATGCTTTCATCAGAACTGTATCCATGTTGCAGCCAGCCGGTCTTGCGGTTAACTATATCGCCGGTTCCATTGGGGTCAATTTTTTTCATGATTTTACCGGAGCCCACCATCATCATCGAGATGATCAGGGGGTCCGGCTTTTTGGATCGAAACGAGCCCGTCGACAAGCGGCGCAATGCTGTTTTTGCCGATCTTGCCAAAACGGTTCTCAGCTTGTCTATTTCTTTTTCAACTCGAACAAGATGATTGGCTCCTCCTCCCGGTCCCGCCGTTTTTGCGGCTTGGGTTGCCGAACCTGCGGTTTCGATTTTTGGGGCTTGATTACCTGCACAGATCCGCGCGGTTTGTGAATCTGCTGTTTGGGTTTCACCCGTTTTGGCTTTTGAACCTGTGGCCGCGGCTTCACAGGTTTGATGACCTTTTTCGAACCGCGAGGCTTATGAACTTGCTTCGAACCGCGAGGCTTGTGAACTTGCTTCGAACCGCGGGGCTTATGAACTTGCGGCCTCGGTTTTACTGGCTGCGGCTTGATAACCTGTACTGAACCACGGGGCCTATGGACCTGTGGTCTTGGTTTTACCGGCTGCGGCTTGATAACCTGTACTGAACCACGGGGCCTATGGACCTGTGGTCTTGGTTTTACCGGCTGCGGCTTGATGACCTGCACCGAACCACGGGGCCTATGAACCTGCGGTCTTGGTTTGATCGGCTGTGGTTTGATGACCAGCGGTTTGGATCCGATTGGCTGATGAATCTGAATGGAGCCAGCCGGTTTGTGGATCGGTGGCCGCGGTTTGATGGGCTTGATTTTCGATCCGACCGGTTTGTGAACCGGTTGCAGTGGCTTGATTGGCTTCAGTTTGGAGCCGACCGGTTTGTGTATGGGGTTCAGTGGCACAGGTATGAATGCCGAACCAACCGGCATGTGGGCGGAACCGACCGGGAAATGCCCCGCCGAGCCCAATGGCAGGTGAATTGATTGCGGGAATTGATGGCCGCCACCTGAGCCTATGGGCAAATGGATGGATTTGGGCAATTGATGCTGCGGATTCGACCCGACCGGCAGGTGGATTGAATTTGGAAATTTGTGCCCGCCAAACGAACCGAGCGGCAGGTGCAGCGATGCAGGGAACTGGTGCCCGGGATTGGAGCCGATCGGCAGATGGACCGATTGCGGGAATTGATGCGCCGGGTTTGAGCCCAGAGGCAGATGCAGCGATTGCGGGAATTTATGCCCGGCATTTGAACCAAGGGGCAAATGGATTGATTGCGGGAACTGATGCGCGGGGTTGGAGCCCAGCGGCAGATGCAGCGATTGCGGGAATTTGTGCCCGGGGTTGGAGCCGATCGGCAGATGCACCGATTGCGGGAACTTGTGTCCGAAATTCGATCCAAGTGGAAAGTGGATGGATTGCGGGAACTTGTGTCCCGGGTTGGAGCCGATGGGCAGATGGATGGATTGCGGGAACTTGTGTCCCGGGTTGGAGCCGATCGGCAGGTGGATGGATTGCGGGAACTGATGTCCCGGATTGGATCCGATTGGCAGATGCAGCGATTGCGGGAATTGGTGTCCGCCAAAAGAACCGATGGGCAGATGGATGGACTGCGGGAACTGGTGCCCGGGGTTGGAGCCGATCGGCAGGTGGATGGATTGCGGGAACTGATGTCCCGGATTGGATCCTATCGGCAGATGGATCGATTGTGGGAACTGGTGTCCGCCAAAAGAACCGATCGGCAGATGGATGGATTGCGGGAAGAGATGGCCACCCGATCCCAATGGCAAATGTATGGAATTGGGGAACTGATGCCCGCCAATGGAGCCGATCGGCAAATGAATGGATTGCGGGAACAGATGTCCCGGATTTGATCCGATCGGCAGGTGGATGGAATTCGGGAAAACATGGGCTGGTCCCGAACCGATGGGCTGATGCACGGAATTGGGGAACAGATGTCCCGGGTTTGAGCCCATGGGCAGATGGATGGAAGCCGGCGCCAAATGACCGGGTCGCGATCCGACCGGCAGGTGTATGCCGCCTGTCGGAGGCGTGCCGAGGATTTCCGTGCTGTCGCAGGCCTCGTCGTTCTCGGCATTGGCATCGCCGGGCCAATAGGCATTTCCTGCATAGAGCACATTGAGCAGATCGGCATCGATGACACCGGTCTCGTCCATGCCGAGATTGAATTGCATCTCGGCAATGGCCGCACTTGTTTTCGGTCCCATTGCGCCATCAATCGGCCCCGGGTCGTAACCAAAAAGCGTCAGTGTGTGTTGAACCGCTCTGACAACATTTGCCGGATTATCCGCATCGGACATGGGCCAGTCGACGGCGGCACAATTGGTCAGATTGGTATAGGGGAATGCGGCGCCAATGGCGATGTCCAGAACCAGAGGCAGGCTCTGGCCGGGTTTCAAGGTCAGCTGCGGGTGGTAACACATGGTTTCGCCACCGATGACGGCGCATTCCCATGGCGCGCCGGCAGCGACAAAGCCGAGCGCTTGTGGGGCTGTAACGTCTCGCAGATAGATCGGGCCATTCCAATCTCCGCCACCCAGATTGGTGACTTCAATACGGGCGGTGCACAGGCCGCCACGTGCGCAGAATTCCGGCATATCCTTGGAGATGGCAAGTTCGGGCTCACCTGGCAGGGGGGGAGAGCCTGCGCCCTTGTAAATTTCAATGTCGCCCATTCCACTGGATATTTCATCGGATAAAACGTGCACAAAATAGGACCCGGCAGGACCTTCAGCCGGTGTAGCGGGCCCGGAAACGGGATAATCAGCATAGGCAGCATTCGGGTAGAGCTCGTCGATCATATCGGCGTATTGGCCCTGCAGGCCGTTGAGGATATCGGCGCCATCGCCGGATGCATCGTCACAGGGGCTTTCGGGTCGACACAGGCGTTCACCGGAGGACCAGACAAAGGCATCACGCTGGACAGTTTCGAGGGTTCCTGCGGGTGAATAGCCGAAACCGAAGTCAACACCGCCACTGCCGGCGGCCCTGTAAAAAGGGTGCCCCAGGTCCTTGCGATCGTACCAGGAGATGTCGTGCCGGCCGATTGGAACCCAGATGCCATCCGCGTTCTTTTTTGCCCGAACGGTGCGGGACTCATCGGGCCAGGCAAAGGGATCGTCTGCGGCAAGCCCCAGATTGCGCATGCCGCCACGTTCGGCAAGAGCCATTTCGCCATCTGCTGAAATGGCAATGTCACTCACCGGATTGCTGCCGCCGGCGCGTGTATAATCTTCCTGAGTGGCAAAAAATCCGGGCATGGAAAATTCCCGCCTGACATCATCCGTCAGGAAGGATCCATCTGCGGCAAGACCGACCGACCAGATGCTGTTTTGTTGCTCGGTCGGGTCAACGTCCCACAACGGGTTGCCAAAGCCCTGGCTGGCCCACAGGGCGTAATAGAGCCGCGTCGTGCCATCGCCGGGATCCGTGTGCGGGGCCAGACCCCAGATGCGCCGACGGAAATCGGCAATATTCCAGCATTGCGGCGTATTGGAAAAGACACCTGTGCTGCATGATTGCACCTGCGCATCAGAAGCAGGATCAAAGGCAATTGGCGGCAGGCTGCTTGCCTGACCGGTGGCCATATCGGTGAATTGTGCTCGGCCTTCGACGCCATGGTCATAGGTGCCGACAATATTACCGTCCAGATCGAGCCGGAAAATCAGCCCGGATTCAAGATCGCTGACATAAAGATTGCTGCTTTGCGGGTCGAAGGCGATATTGCCAAGCCCGGCGCCGGAATTTGCCCGACCGTCCACATCAAGCAACGCAAAGATGGCAGGCTGGTAGCCATTGTCTGCGTCAAGCTTGTAAATTGTACCGGGATCGCCGCCAGGACCCCACTGGCCTTCCATCCAGGTTCCCGCCGCTTCGTCCCAATGCAGGCCGAAAGCCGATGTGGCGCTCAAATAGACATTGGGAGGCGATTGATCGTCAAATGCAATGCCAAAGACCTGGCCCACCTGTGCAGCGCTGATCTGCAGTTTTTTCGGCGCATCGCGCCAGGGGCGACCCATTGGCGGCGTAGCGGGATCGCGCAAATCAACGGCTTGTGCGACAATGCCGTCCGGATCGAGGACAGGCTCAGTGCCGCCGGATGGCGGCAATCGTGTGCCTGAAAACTGGCTGACAATGGCTTCCCCGGTCAATATTTCCGGCGTCTGGGCGCTGGCTGGAGCGCTGGCAATTGTGACCAAAGAAAGGCTGAAAAGCAGGCAGGAGAACATCCTTCCGCTTCGCTGGAGCCATTTCACGGGATCTGCATATTTACGATCAACTGTCGAACAGATTCCGAAAACACCAGTGGAAGCGGGCATTTCAACACTCCTCGTTGCCAGGTCTGACAGCCATGCGTATCGCGATGTGATACCGAAAAAGACTGCGACCGCATTGAATGATGCCGCAGTCAGGACCGTAATGCAAATGAGCCCCCGACAAGGTCTCTGCTCACGGGCGGTCTTTGCTTCAGTCCCGGTCTTCAGTCCTGGCAATGCGCCGGGTGCCAATTGTCCTCAAATATCCAATAATGACCGGCCCCTTGAAGAGGGCAGAGGGCTTTTAAATGCTGATTGGTCTGGACAAATGGGTCTTATACATGGCAATTGGTCTTGATCTACACAGGACAACGACCCCAGATGCTCCAAAAACACCAGTCAACCTATTCTGCGCGTGCCAAGCTCGGATTGATCGTACCGCCAACCAATACGGTGAACGAGGCTGAATGGATGCGGATGGTGCCCGATGGCGTGACATTTCATACACATCGCATGGCGTTGCATGGCGATACCGAGAGCACTGCGGGGCGGGCTGCGCTTCTTGCCGATCTCGATGACGCCGTGGGCATGCTGGCGCAGGCCAATGTCGACGCCGTGGCCTATGCGTGCACGGCAGGCTCAATGGTGACACCGGCAAAGTCGCTGCCCGAAGAACTCAGTCTTCGCACAGAGCAATGTTGCATCACCACTTCAGCGGCGATTATTGACGCATTGACCGCACTGGGCGTTCGCAAATTGTCGGTCGCCACCCCCTACGCCGATGCATTGAATGCCCATGAAAAGCATTTTCTGGAGGCGCACGGGTTCAAGGTGCTCAGGCTGATCGGTCTTGGCATTGGCGCCGGTGGACCGCAGGAATATCCCCGCATCGCCCGCACGGCGTCACTGGCGGTTGCTGACCATGCCCGCGCCGCCTTTGTACCCGGCAGTGATGCGCTGCTGATCACCTGCACCGATTTCCCGGCGCTGACCCTCATTGCAAGCCTCGAGGCTGAACTCGGCGTTCCCGTTGTCACCTCGAACCAGGCCACCTTCTGGGCGATGCTCAGGGCGGCCGGGGTGGATGATCGTTTCGAAACATTCGGCCGTCTTCTGGCCGACCATTAAAGCACTTTCAATCAGAGAACGAAGGAAATACCAATATGGCCGATCCCAAACTCAAATCCGCACTTTCCTCAGGCGATTTTATTCTCGCACCGGGCGTATTCGAACTGGTTTCCGCATTGATTGCCGACAGTATGGATTTCAAGGCGCTCTATGTCACCGGTTACGGCACCGTTGCGTCCTATCTTGGCCTGCCGGATGCCGGCATCGCGACCTATTCGGACATGATCAATCGTATCTCGACCATTGTCGAGCGCACCAAGACGCCTGTCATCGCCGATGGTGACACCGGATATGGCGGATTGCTCAATGTGCGTCACACGGTGCGCGGTTACGAACAGGCGGGTGTCAGCGCCATCCAGCTTGAAGATCAGGAATTTCCAAAGAAATGTGGCCATACGCCAAACCGCCGGGTCATTCCATTGGAGGACATGGTTCGCAAGATCGAAGTTGCCGTCGACAGCCGTCGCAGCGATGACTTCCTGATTATCGCCCGCACCGATTCACGCACAGGCCTTGGTCTTGATGAAGCGATCCGCCGCGGGCAGGCGTTTGCAAAGGCAGGCGCTGATGTGGTGTTTGTCGAATCGCCGGAATCCGAAGAGGAAATGAAGCGTGTATCCGATGCCATCGACGCGCCGCTCTTTGCCAATATGGTCAATGGCGGCCGCACGCCGCTGCTGTCTGCCGACCGGCTGAAGGAACTGGGATATGCCATCGGCATACACCCCGCCATCGGGTTCCTGTCGATGGGCGCAGCGCTTCGTTCAGCCTATGGCGATCTGAAAGAACATGGTGAAACAACCGACAAGATCGATCTTTACAATTTCCAGGAATTCAACGAGCTGCTTGGTTTCAAGGATGTCTGGGAATTTGAGAAGAAATTCGCACAGGATTGATGCAACAAGAGTGATGATCGGCCTTCTGTGTGGGGGCGCAATGATTGGGGTCGCACTGATGGAGGAGCCGACATGAATGGTTTGCAACGCATTGCAGTGCTTGGTGGTGCCGGTGGCATTGGCCGGGTGCTGATTGCCGAATTGCGCGGGCTGGGACACGAGACTGTGGTTCTCGACCTGCCCGCTTCGCTCGCACGTCACATGAGCGATGGCGAAGCTCTGGCCTGTGATGTTCGTGATGAAGAGTCCATCAGGCAAGCGATGGAAAAGCTTGGCGGCATTGACGGCTTTGTCAATCTTGCAGGTTACAATGCCGCTTTGACACCCTTGGCGGAGATGGAAACCGGCTATTTTGATGAGGTTGTCGAAGGCAATCTGCGCGGCGCCTATCTTGCCGCACGCTACGCGCTGCCAAAGATGCGCGGTCGACCGGGTGCCAGCATGGTGATGACCGCCTCTGGTCTGGCGACCAATGTACGTCCGGGGTATGGGGCCTATGCGGCGTCCAAGGCTGCCGTTATCGCGATGACCAAGACACTCGCTCTTGAGTGCGCGCCGGACATCCGCGTCAATGTCGTTGCACCGGCCCTTGTCGATACCGCTTTTCTGCGCGGCGGTACCGGGCGTTCAAACGAAGACGGTCAGTCGATTGTCGATCTGGAAGCCTACCGCAAGGCAACGCCGCTTGCCCGCTTGGCGCAACCGCAAGACATCACCGGACCCATTCGCTTCCTGCTGGGCCCCGACAGCGGTTTCATGACCGGACAAACGCTGTGGATCAACGGCGGAGGGTTCATGCCCTGACGCTCAGGGGCATTTGATGGCGCTGCGGGTGGATTGGACTCAAACAGGTGAACTGTTAATAGATAACTGGAAGCGTTCTCAATCCCAAGGAAACATGCATGAGCCGAAAAGTGAAAAGCTCCAAGGTCCCGCCTTCGAACGCGGGACAACAGGGCGATGCATCACAAGGTCTGCAGGAGCCGCGTTATTCGCGCATTCACCGGATCCTCGTCGAACGGATCATGGAAGGGAAATTTCCTGTCGGGAGCCTGATGCCGACGGAAGTCGAACTGGCCGCAGAATTCAATACCAGCCGCTTCACCGTGCGCGAAGCACTGCGCAATCTGACCGAACAGGGCTATGTGGAGCGGCGCCAGGGCGTTGGAACACGGGTGATCTCGGTCGAGCCGCAGTCGAATTTTTTCCAGTCATTCGATTCACTGGAAGAGCTGTTCCAGATTGCTGTCGATACCTATTACGTTCTGATGAACAGCGAAAAGATCACCCTGGATGAAAAACTCGCCGTGCTGGTGGGCGGACAGGCTGGAGAACGCTGGATCAGGATTGATGGTGTGCGCTGGACAGAGCCCGGCGGCCAACCGCTTTGTTTCGTGCAAAGTTACATTCCCGAGCGCTTCGAAAAGCTTGTACCGGAATTTGCCGCACCAAAGGGCCCGTTCTTTGCGATGCTTGAACGCGAATCGCATGAAGCGATCGAGGAGGTTCAACAGGAAATCCGGGCCATGCCGATGCCCAATGAATTCATCCGGCTGATGGGGCTTCGACCCGGGGATTGGTCGCTGCAGTTGATGCGCCGTTATCTCACCGCTTCTGGTGTTCTGATCGTTTCGGTCAATTGGCATCCGGCCGAACGTATGGCTTACACCATGCGCATCCAGCGCAATCGGCAGCCGTCCGAGTAAACGGCTCTCTTGTTTTCATCATGAGAATATTGGGCGGAAAGCGTCGCCATCGCGGCGCACCCGCATACCATCGGCCATGCGCAGATGAGCCGGAAACAGCAGCAGATCATCATTGGCGGCTCGGGTGACCAGGTCACGGCGCTGACTGGCTGCAAGGGCGGGATCATGGCAGAAAGCACTGTTCCAGCCGGGGTGAAAAACCTGGACCGGCGAATGAATCGCATCGCCGCAAAACAGCGCCTGCTCGCCGCCGCCACAATCCAGCAACAGCCCGATTTGCCCGGGTGAATGACCGGGCAGCGGCAAGATATCGAGGCCGCGCGACAGGGCAAAGCCGTCGTCCACGGGTTCCGCCAGACCGGCATCGAGCACCGGCCTTACGCTGTCGGCAAAGGCGCCATGATTGTGCACGTTCGGCGCGACGGCTTCTTCGGCCAGCCAATGGTCCAGTTCATGGCGACCCATGACATAGCGCGCGTTGGGAAAAGTCGGCACCCATTTGCCGTTTTCCAGCCGCGTGTTCCAGCCGACATGATCGGCATGAAGATGGGTGCACATGACGATATCAATATCAGCCGGGGTCAGGCCATCGGCGGCGAGCCGTTCCATGTAGCCGCTGGCGCGGCGCTCATGCCAATCGGCGCGGCGCGGGCGTGGCTTGTGTTCGCCGACGCAGGTATCGATCAGAATCGTGAGTCCGCCGACACGCAGAACGAAACTGTGCAGACCCAAAAGGATTGTGTCCGTTTCAAAATCCACATGATGGGGCGAAAGCAGCGCGGTTTCATGGCGCAATGCATCAATATTGCCCTCGGGCAGCAGAAAGGTGAAGGGCAAGGCAAAAGGATCAATATCGATGATCCTGCTGAGTGTCGCACGTCCTAAAGCCTGCGCAGCCATCACATGATCGCCGGACGTTCGACCGATTGGCTCTGTGATGCTTTGGCGGCCATCTCCGGTTCGCGTTCCGGATCCCAGTTACGGGCGATGAAGCGGGCGCCGCTTACCCCGTTGGACGCGTCCGAGCATAGCCAGCCGATGGCCCGGCGCATGATGGATGCAGGCAGCAGATTTCCGTCCGCGCCCTTCTTTTGCGGGCTGGGCGGCAGCAAGTCGGTATCAGCGGCACCACCGGGCAGGTAGACATTGAGATCGACGCCGGTGCCGCTCAGATCCTGGGCCCAGACGCGCGACGCCGCTTCCAGAGCCGCTTTTGATGGCCCATAGGGAGAATAGCCACGGCGCACCATGGTCTGATCCGACGTTGAAATATTGACGATCTTGCCAAAGCCACGGGCCACCATGCCCGGGGCAAGGGCGCGGGCCATGTTAAAAACGCCATTGACGTTGATGTCGATGATCGAGCGCCAGCTTTCCGGGTCCGTTTCCCAGAAGGGCCTGGGAACCGTGTTGAAAGTTTCGCTGATCAGCCGCATGCCCCGCCCGGCATTGTTGACCAATACGTCAGCGGGACCGAATTTGGCCTCCGTGGCTTCGACAACCCGCTGACAGGCTGCAAAGTCGGTGACATCGGCCACCTGAGCCAGTACGCGGTCAGGCGCAATGGCTGCCACTGTCTCGTCCATGGCGTCACTTTGCGAGGCCGCCGTCAACACCAGACTGGCGCCGGCTTCAGCCAGTTCAAGCGCCATTTCGCGGCCAAGCCCGCGGGCACCGCCGGTGATGATGACCACGCGGCCTTCAAGCGAAGGATGTCTGAACATAGGCTGCTCTCCTAGTCTGCGATGCCCATGCGGGGAAGGGCGGGCGCTTCGAGTGCGATGATGGTGGACTTCATTTCGGTGAACATGGCCCGTGAGCCTTTGGCGCCTTCCCGGCCGAGCCCGGATTGTTTCACGCCGCCAAAACCGGTGCGCAGATCCCGCATGATCGGGCTGTTGACCATGACAGTGCCGGTGCGAAGCCGCGCGGCGCTGCGCATGGCGCGTTCAAGATTCTGACTCCACACGTAGCCAACAAGCCCAAAGGCGCTGTCATTGGCACGGGCGATCACGTCCTCTTCGTCGTCGAAAATCTGCAGCGTGGCAAATGGCGCAAAGATTTCCTCCTGGCAGATGGCAAGACTGTTGGACGGGGCCTGCATGATTGTCGGCTCAATGTAGAGGCCATCATTTGATTCACCATGGCGCCGCCCGCCTGCCAGAAGTTGCGCGCCTTCGCCGCTGCCGCTGTCGACATAACGCATGACGCGGTCCATCTGGGCCTGATTGATCATCGGGCCGATTTCAGTTGCTTCGAGCAATGGATCACCGATGCGCAGCGCACGGGTGCGGGCGACGAATTGTTCGATGAAACGGTCGGCAACCTTGCGTTCGACAAACAATCGGCTGCCGGCAAGGCACATCTGCCCATTGTTCATGAAGCTGCCAAGCATGGCACCGTCCAGGGCGCGCTCGATATCGGCGTCAGCAAAGACGATGGACGCAGACTTGCCGCCCAGTTCCATCGCGCCGCCCTTGATGCCGGGGGCCAGCGCCTTGAGAATGCGTGCTCCGGTTTCGGTTCCGCCGGTAAAAGAGATCATATCGATATCGGGGTGGCTGGAAATGGCGTCACCGGTGACCTGACCGCGTCCATTGACAAGGTTCAGCACGCCTTCAGGCAGGATGCCGCGTTCATCGATGATTTGGAAGAGCCGGGCGAGGGTCAAGGGGGTAATCTCTGAGGGTTTGACCACGCAGGTATTGCCGAAAGCCAAGGCGCCGGCGATCTTCATGGCGGTCAGGCCCAGAGGCATGTTCCACGGACCTATCAGCGCGCAGACCCCGATTGGATCGTAGGTGACGAGGCTCATATAGCCCTTTTCCTGGGTATAGACATCGCCTCCATCCTGATTGATGAATTCGGAGAAGAAGCGAAAATTCTGGGCAGCCCGGGTAATGTGGATGACCCGCGTCTGCTTCACCGGCAGTCCGGTATTGATCGTCTCCAGCGCGGCCAGTTCGTCGACGTTTTCCAGGATGGCATCATGAATGGCCATCAGGGCGGTCTGGCGCTCAGCCACAGTGCTGCGCCCCCAGGGGCCGGTTTCAAAGGCTTTGCGCGCGGCGCCGACGGCCCGGTCGACATCGTCGGGTGTGGATTCGTTGAGAATTGCAACGATGCGACCGGTTGCCGGGTCGATCACGTCAATTCCTGTACCACCTGCCGGAACGAAAGAACCGGCGACATAGCCTGTCACCTGGCGGGGTGCGCGCTCGAGATCAGCTCTAAATTGGTTCAATGGGAATTCCTCGGTTTATCCACGCGGCATGATCGACGGTCGGTGTGGCTTGGTGGAAAGAATATGACCGGCCATGGCGTTTTCCGCCCAATCGGGGTTGCGCTGTTTCAGAGCCGTAACGATAACCCGGTGCTGATCATTTGATTGCGCTATATTGACCGTCTGTTCCCAGACAAATTGCTTGATGACTTCAAGCGGAAGCGACACGGCCTGGGCACTCAGGGTCTGCATCTGCATTGACCTTGTTGCCTTGATGATGGTGTTGTGAAAACGCGAGTTGAGTTCGGCAAACCGTTCGGTGGCAGCCGGCTGTCCGACGTTTTCGATGCGATCGATTTCGGCCAGGATATGGTCGAGCTCCGCCAGTTCGCTGTCTGTTATGTTCTCGGCGGCAACGCGCGCTGCAAAACTCTCCAGCCGGATGCGGATATCAAAGACGATGCTGACTTCCTTGAAGGAAAAATCGGAGACATAGCGGTGGCGGTTATCGGCGCGGGCAAGCCCCTCAGCCACCACGCGCCGCAATGCTTCGCGCACCGGCGTGCGGCTTGTCCCGGTCATCTGCGCCAGTGCTTCTTCGCGCAGATGCGCACCACTGGGCAATATGCCCTTCAAAATGGCGCGTCGAATCCCCTGATAGGCCCGTTCAGCAGGACGTTCGATGTCGCCAATATTGAGGTCATCGGCAAAATCAGCGTCCTGAAAGGCGCTGTTTGCTTCGTTCAGGCTCATGCCGGCGGCTCTATATGGTCCTGATGTGTCTGCAGGTACCATTCGGCGATTTCTTCGCGCGTTGCGAACCAGACATCATCGAACTGTTTGGCATAGCGGATGAAATCCCGGATCGCCCGGATACGGAAAGGTTGACCGATCACATGCGGGTGCAGCCCGATGTTCATGAACCGGCCGCTGGTCTCGCTTTCTGAATAGAGCCAGTCGAATTGTTCCTTGAACATCTGCAAGCCCGTATCCACGGACAGCCCCTGCCTGAGGAAACTGAAATCATTGACTTCAGACGTATAGGAGACTGAAACCATGGGTTTGCCGGATCTGGTCTTGATCAGATAGGGCTGGTCATCATTGAGCAGGTCGGTGGTAAAAATAAGCCCTTCTTCAGCCAGTATATCAATCGTGTTGAGGGTTGAACGCAAGGAACTGGAAAGCCAGCCCTTTGCCTTTTTGCCGACAGCCTGTTCGTAGGTGTCAAGCGTGCGCCGGATGACGTCGCGCTCTGTGGCCTCATCAAACATATAGTCAGTCAGAAGTTCATCCTGCACGTAATTGTGGGCGACGATCTCCCATCCACGCTCCAGCGCTTCATCGATCACCTGACTGCGTTCAGTCGCCATTTTTGCGTTCATGGTGCAACTTGCCGGAACGCCCTCGGCATCGAATACATCGAACAACCTCCAGACACCGACCCGCTGACCGTATTCACGCCAGGTAAAATTGGGATTGTCATAGACATTGCCGGGCAGATTACCGCCGACAATGCCGGGACCGCCCGGATAATAGGGCTTGTCCGATTCCTGGACCTTGTCCCAGAATTCAAAATTGATCGTCAGAATGACGGCCATGCGTTTGCCGTTCGGCCAAACCAGCGGTTTGCGTTGCGGCATGGGTGTGAAATCGTAATGCATGGCAGTTCCGATCAATAATGCGACAAGAGTGAGCCGAAGCCCTGGATCTTGTCATTGATGCCGTTCTGGCGCAAAGCCCACCAGTAGGTTGCCGTGTTGATGGCAATAACCGGTTTGTCGAACCAGAATTCCGCTATTCCGGCAAGGCGCGCCATGGCCAGGTTTGTGCCCACCTGAACAATGGCTTCGACCGAAGGATCGTTCAATTCGATCAAGGTATCGCGCAGTTCCCTTTCGCTCACATGGGCGATCTGCATGGGGCTGGGGCATTTCAGGCCGATAAGATGGACAACCTCATAACCGCAATCGGCAAAGAACCGTTTCACCTGATCGTCACCCACCGGCATATAGGGCGTGACGACGGCAATCCGTTTGATGTCGCCGTAATTTTTCAAGGCGGCCTGACAGGCATCAGATCCCATGGCGACCTTGACGCCAGCGCGCTCTTCGACCCGCTTTTGCAGCTCGATCGAGCCCTGCATGCCGTCCCAGAAGGTCTCGGCCGACATGCCCATGACCAGGTAATCCACGCTGGCGCTCATCACAGAGTCGACGGCGTCCATCATGGTTTTGCGGATGTCGGCGATCAATGCATTGAAATCATCATCACTGCCAACGGGATTGTCCGGGATGACAATGCGCGAAAAGTGGTTGGTGATGCCCACCGGGCGCATCGAATCAAATTCGGGCTGGACCGATGTGTTGGTTGATGGCGCGATAACACCGAATTTCATCCGATAGCCGAGACTGTCTGTCATGATATATCCCCTTATGGCCTTGATCGCATCAAGCGACCGTTTCCATATCCTTGAGTGACTGAAGCATTGAAGAACGCATGAGATAGGCCTTGTGTGTCTTGTCATCGGTGACAACGGCACGCAATTCGTCGTGGTAGGCCTGGCGGGCTGCCGGGTCGCCCTCTGCCATCATCTTGCGGTTGCGCAAGGTCTGGGCCTGTACGGTTTCGATGGCAACTTTCCGCCGCTGACGCTCATAGCGGCCCATCAGTGTCAAAGGTGCACCAAACCAGACCTCGGCAAGCTTCTCGGACAGGTTGATGGCATCATGGATGCCGCCATTCATGCCCATGCCGCCCAGCGGATTGTTGACATGCGCCGCGTCACCGGCGAGGAAAATGCGCCCGTGAACATAGGATTTGGCCACCCGTTCCTGCACACGATAGGCGGTGGAATGAACCAGATCATAGCGCCCCTCTTTGGGACACAGTTTCTGCAGCCGCTGTTCCATGACGTCCGGATCCTTGATCTGTGCATCGCTCAGCGTCGGGTCGGTCGGCAGCAGAACACGCCAGAGGCTCGGTGTGCGCAGCAGCACGGCCCATTCGTCCGGATCCGTGACGTAGGCAATGGGGGCAAGATCTGGAATGGCATCGGGGAATTCAAAGGTCGTGGACATCGAAAGAAAGATTTCGGGGATCGTCTGCCCCTCAAAGTCGATGCCCAGTGAACGGCGCACCTGACTGTGAGCGCCATCCGCAGCAATGAGATATTTGCCCTGGACAATTTCTTCTGATCCATCGGCGTGACGCAGGCCAAGAGAGACGCTGTCATCATCCTGTGCGACCGATATGCCTTCGACGCCATAGACCAATTCGGTCATGTCGGAAGCTTCGATCTGCTCGCGCAGTTCTTCTGTCAGCTTCCATTGTTCGCATTGCAGGCGATAGGGGTGGTTTGTCTCATCGGCAATCATGCCCATGTCGAATTGAGCAACAACGCCTTCGTTGCGGTCGCGGAACTGCCACTGCGGGCAAATCAGCCCGCGGTCGATGAGTTTTTGCGAAATGCCGAACCGATCGAGCATGTCGAGTGTCGGCGGATGGAAGGTTGATGCTCTGAGATCCTTCGGCAGGGCATCGCTTGATTCCAGCACAATTGACGGGATACCCGCCTGCGCCAGATTTGCAGCGGCCACCAGTCCAACGGGACCTGCCCCAACGATCAATACGCGTTCTTTGGCGTCAGGCATCTTTGTTGAACCTCCATGTATTTTTCTTGACAAGCAACTGAACGGCTTTCAATGTGTACAAGTGATACGGACAAATCAATAGACTTTTGTCCAAATGTGTGAATAAAATTTGTCAAACGGCCTCACAAGAAGCGCCTGATAATAACGGGGATACGAAAATGGTTCCAGAAAACGTACGCTACAGGTGTGTCCTGTATCGATTGCCCGGCCATCGCGCTGCGATTCTGGTTGACCAGACAAAGTGTCAAAATTCTCGCAATCGACATGACTTTGTATACAAATATCGTATGGGGGATCTGATTTAATGCTCCTGTTGCAGCAGTTCGTGAACAGCATCATGCTTGGCAGTGTCTATGTGACCGTTGCCGTAGCCTTTACGCTGACCATCGGTATTCTGAATTTTCTGAACTTTACCATCCCGACGCTCTTCATGATTGCGGGCATGATGGGCTGGGCGCTTTCCTATTATGGGCTGCCGCTGGGCCTGTCCGGTCCGCTGCCCTGGCCGATTGCGCTGATGGGGGCTGTTGTGCTGACGATCATTGCTTCGTTGATCGTTGAGCGGTTCACCTTTCGCTATCTGAAGACCAAATATGGCGATTCGACTGAACACGCGATTCCGCTGGTCAGTTCGCTGGGTTTCCTGCTTGTGCTCGAAAACCTGGTGCGCATCGGCTACGGCACGGACTCGCGTCGTTTTGAAGGGCCTGACGCCGACCTCACCATGAACATCGGCGGCATATTTGTCCGTGTCCCGCAGCTAGTCAGTCTTGCTGTCACGGTGGTGATCGTTTTGGGGCTGACCATGATGATCAAACATTCGCGCATCGGGCGCGGATTGCGTGCCATCGCCGAGAACCCGGATGCGGCCAATATTCTGGGCGTGGATACACGGCGTATCGTGCCGGTGGTGTTCATTTTGACCGGCCTTCTGTGTGGTCTGGCGGGCGCATTGTTCGCGATCAATTATGGCGAAGTGTCACCTGCCATGGGTGAGGATATCGGAACCAAGGCCATCGCAGGCATGGTGATAGGCGGGCTCGGTTCCATCTGGGGCGCGGTCCTCGGCGGCCTGATCGTCGGGCTGATAGAAATGATGACGGTGCACTTTTTTGGCGCTGACACCGTGCAGGTGATGGTCTGGGGCGCCCTGTTGCTGACGCTGCTTGCCTATCCAAGCGGGTTGCTTGGCCACAATACCATTGGCAAAGGGAAACTTTGAGATGAGTGGTTATTGGGCCGGGATCCTTTCGATCCTCGCAATCAACATTATCTTCGCCTACGGGATCTTCATTCCTGTTGCATCGGGTCAGCTCAATCTGGGTGGTGCGGGCTTCCAGGCCGTTGGCGCCTATTCAGCCGGCTGGTTGTCGGCCAGTTTCGGATTGCCGGTTTCGGTGACGATTGCCTTTGGCGTTATCGTGACCGGAGTGATCGGCGTGCTGATCGCCTTTCCCATATTGCGGACGAAAGGGGTATATCTTGTCCTTGCGACCTTTGCCTTTGCCGAGGTGATTGCCGGGGCGATCCTGAGTTCCGAGCCGCTTGGCGGCGCAATGGGAATTTCCGTGCCTGGCTATATCGACTGGTATGTGTCGGTGATCTTTGCCGGATTGGTGACTGTCTTCGTATTCTATCTGATGGCGACCCGCTTTGGCCTGACCATACGCGCCATTCATGATGATGAGGACGTGTCGGACCTGATGGGCGTGTCGGTCCGCAATGTGAAGGTTGCCGCTTTTGGTATCGGTGCAGCCTTGACCGGACTTTCAGGGGGGCTCTACGCCCACTCATTCTCCTATATCGAGATCCAGGGTTTCAACGCGCTGGTGTCGATCTATGTGCTTTTGTATGTTTTGCTCGGCGGCACCCAGACGGCCTGGGGCCCGCTGGTTGGCGCGACGTTCTTCACATTGCTTCCCGAGGCGCTGCGTTCGGTGCTTCCTGCAACGAAAAACTTCCTTGTGACGCTGTTTGGCGAGACGGGCATTGTCGCACCGCCCGATGAGTCCTGGCGCTTTGTCATTCTTGGGGCATTGACGGTGTTGATGATGGTCTTCCGTCCGGAGGGGCTTGTCACCCGAACGATGGTCGAGCGACTGCAATTCTGGCGTCCTGCCAACCGGGGGGTGACACAATGAGTGCGCAATCTCCGCTGCTCTCCCTCAAGGATGTGTCCAAGGGATTTTTTGGCCTGCAGGTGATTACAGATGTCAGTTTTGACATCGCTGCAGGCGCCCGCATGGCTCTGATCGGACCGAATGGCGCCGGAAAGACGACGATATTCAATCTGATCTCAGGCGTTTATACGCCTGACAAGGGCCAAATCAATTTCGCCGGGCAGGAGATCAGCCTGGTGCCCTCGCGCAAACGCATTGGCCTTGGGCTGGCGCGCAGTTTCCAGAACATTCGGCTGATGCCGCATCTTTCTGTGGTCGAGAACATCATGCTTGGCCAACAGTCCCAAGCCGGCGGGTTGCTCAGCATGGCAACACCGCTGATGGGTCGCTCACGCTGGCGGCGCGAGGCCGAGGATCTTCTGGCGCGGATGAATCTGGAGACCTATCCGGGGGAGGTGGTTGCCACGCTGCCCTATGGTATCCGCAAGAAAATTGAAGTGGTGCGCGCCCTGGCATCAAATCCCAAGCTGTTGATGCTGGACGAGCCCGCCGCCGGGTTGAATCCGAATGAAACCGCCAGTCTGCGCGACTTTCTGATGGGCATTTCCGAGGCCGGCACAACCATCCTGATCGTTGAACACGATATGGGTCTGGTGCGCAGCCTGTGCGACCAGGCAGTCGTGCTGAACTTTGGCCGCAAGATCTATGATGGATTGACCCGCGACGTTCAGGAGGACCCGCTTGTCCTCGAGGCCTATCTCGGCTCGCGTCATGCGCAGGAGAATGCCCATGCTTGAAGTCAGTCATCTGGATGTGACCTATGGCCGAACCCGGGCGGTAAAGAGCGTCAGCCTGACCGTTGCTGCGGGTGAAGTGGTCGCCGTGCTGGGTGCCAATGGTGCGGGGAAAACCTCATTGCTTCGGGCACTCCAGGGGGCGGTTCGCCCATCTGGTGGAAAAATCCGTTTCGACGGCAAGGACATGACAAACCAAAGCTCGGCGGCGCGCGTGCGCTCCGGCATGGTGCTGGTGCCCGAGGGCAGGCAGATATTTGTCTCCATGAGCGTTCATGAAAACCTTCAGATGGGTGCCTATCTGCGCAGCGATGCGGATATAGCGCGTGATATCGAAGCGATCTATGAGCGCTTTCCGAATCTGGCCGAGCGTCGGTACATGAGCGCCAAAACACTTTCCGGTGGTGAACAGCAGATGCTGGCCATCGGTCGTGCACTGGTCAGTCGACCGCGCCTGATCATGCTGGACGAGCCTTCGCTGGGCCTGTCGCCGCTTTTTGTCGAGCGCCTGTTTGATCTGCTGGCCGAACTGAACAGCGATGATATCGCCATTTTGCTGGTTGAACAGAATACCAGCATGGCTCTGGACGTCGCGTCTCGGGGGTATGTCCTCGAACTTGGCTCTGTTCTGCTTGAAGATACCGCCGAGGCGCTTTCATCCAATACCGCATTGACCGAGGCCTATCTGGGCGGCGGGCAAAATACCGATCAAGAAGGATCGGAACACGAGCGGGCCCCGGCCCGATAAACCAAGACGAACCCAAGAGGGACGGACAATGACAACAACGAAAACAAAATGGCTTGCCGCGGCAGCGGCGCTGGCCATCAGCTGCTCCACTGCGCTGGCGCAGGACACCATTAAAATTGGTAATCTTGTCGCAACGGCCGGATTTTTGAAAAGCGTTTCAGAACCCAGCCTTGTGGCATTCGATATGGCCGTTGAAAAAATCAATGCGGCTGGCGGCATCAATGGCAAGCCCATTGAACTGATCCGCTTTGAAACATCGTCTGACCCGAAACAGGCGTCGGTCGGTACACGAACATTGGCTCAGGACGAAGGTGTTCTGGCCATTCTCGGACCGTTCTCCTCGGGTGAATCGGCTGTTGCCTTCAATGATGCGGATCGTCTGAAGGTTCTGATGATACCAACCGCAGCGTCGAAGCCTGGTCTGACCGAGGGGCATCGGTATGGCTGGCGCCTGACCGAGGACGAGAGCAAACAATTCAGCCGTTTGCTGGCAGCAATGAAAGAAAAGGGCATCAAGTCCGATGTTGCAGAGATCGTCTTTGTTTCGGAAGAAGTCGTGTCCAATGCGGCAGGCAAGCAGCTCTATCCTGCACTGTTGGAGAAAGCCGGTATCAAGGCTGGCGACCCAATCCCGGTTCAGTATAAAACCTTCGACATGTCGGCGCAGGTTGCCAAGATCATGCAGAAGAAGCCGGATATTGTCGCACTGGCCGGACTGCCTGAATCCGCATCCAAACTGATCGCTGAACTGGACCGTCAGGGCTTTGAAGGCCGGGTCATCGGTTCGCAGATTTTTGCCGATCCAAACCTGGTGGAGCTTTTGGGTAACACCGGTGACGGGACGCTTGTTGTTGCCGGCTTTTGGCAGGGACGCACACCAGAAAGCCAGGCTTTTGACGACGCGTTCATCAAACGTGCGGCCGAACGCGGTATCCACAAACTCGGCGCGCATCACTCTGATGCACAGGCCTATGACGCCGTATTTCTGCTGAAGCAGGTGATGGAAGCGGCTGGTGTAACGGGTGATCCGGCCAAGCTGGCGGAAGAACGCGAAGCCATTGTCGATGCCATGGAAGGCGTTCGCTTTTCAGGCGTTCTGGCCGATGACATTTGTTTCGACGGACATGATGCCGAACTGCCAGGCTATGTCATCGAAATCAAGGGTGGCGAATGGACCAAATTTGCTTCGGCACCCGCCGATGAATGTAAATAAGGTTCAGTAGACACGAAATGCCGTCCCTGCCATGGTGGGGGCGGTCGTTACCAGAACGGATTAGGACACCCTTGAACGATGACAAATTCCTCTCCGGCATATCTTGATCGGCTGGCCGCTTTCCTGTCCTTCCTTGTACCTCTATTGGCCGTCGCATGGGTGTTGGCCGTGCCGCAGAGAATGGGATTTCTGATTTATCCCGAACAGGTGGCCGCCGTCATGCTGGGGCTGGCACTATGCGTGGTCTATGCCAGAAATATGGCCAACAAGGGGCCCGTGCAACGCAGTTTGGACACGCTGTTTGCTCTCACCTCCATCGGACTTGGCCTCTATGTCTTTGTGCGCTTTCCGGTGCTGACGGAGGGCGCTCATCTGCATCCCACCGAAGGTTTGATATTGGGGATCATCGTGTCGTTCCTGGTGCTTGAGGGGCTGCGTCGTGTCGTTGGCTTGACATTGGTGTTCATCACGCTGGCCATGTTTCTCTATGCTCTTTTCGGCAGCCATGTACCCGGTCCGCTTCGGGGTCGCAGCCTGCCTTTTGCGGATGTGATGCTCTTTTTGGGCACCGACAGCGCTGCAACCTGGGGCGCTCCGCTGCAGATCGCAGCTTTCGTTGTCGTGATTTTTGTTCTTTTTGGGGGTTTGCTTCTGGCCGTTGGCGGCGGCGAGTTCTTTACCCAGATCGCCATGCGGATCGTTGGAAACGGACCGGGCAATACGGCCAAGGTCGCCACGGTCGCATCGGGTCTTTTTGGTTCCATTTCCGGTAGCGCGGTTTCCAATGTCATGTCGACAGGCGTTCTGACGATACCCATGATGAAGCGCTCGGGCTTCAAATCCGAGCAGGCCGGAGCGATTGAGGCGGTGGCCTCCACCGGGGGGCAACTGGCGCCACCCGTCATGGGGGCGGCGGCCTTTCTCATGGCGGAACTGTTGCAGATACCCTACCGCGAAATCCTGCTGGCGGCCGTCATGCCTGCGGGGCTTTATTATTTGTCACTCTATGCGCAGATCGACTTCATCGCGCGGCGCGACGGACATGGCGCCGCCGGATGGATGAAACGTGAGCAATTTCGTGAAGTGCTGTCAAAGGGCTGGTTGCCGATGATCGCATTCGTCTTTCTGCTGGGCGGCATATTTGCCTTTAATCTGCGTCCGGAGATTGCTGTCATCTGGGGCATGGGCGCGCTCATCTTCGCGCCGCTTCTTTTGAATATTCTGGGTCGTGGCACGCCCCGGCAGAGTGTTGGAAATATTGCTGCCAGCATTGCGCGGGCGGGCAGTTCAACCTGCGACGTGCTGCTGATCACGGCTGCTGCAGGCATGATCATTGGTCTTCTCTCCATGACAGGCCTGGGCTTTTCCCTCTCCTTCTTCCTGATCAGTTTTGGCGGGCAGAATCTGTTTGCGCTGCTGATTGTCACTGCCCTGGTCGGCATACTGCTGGGACTTGGTCTGCCCACCACCGGTGTCTACCTGTTGCTGGCTTCGCTGGCAGCGCCTGCGCTGGTTCAATTGGGAATCAGGCCACTGGCTGCCCATATGTTCGTTTTCTATTTTGGCATGCTTTCGATGATCACGCCGCCCATAGCGATGGCAGCCTTCGCTGCAGCCTCGATCTCGGGTGGCGGGCAATTCCAGACCGGCGTGCAGGCGTTCAGATTCGGCTGGATCGCATATTTTCTGCCTTTCCTGTTCATCTACAAACCCGCCTTGCTGATGATCGGCACATGGCAGGATATTGCCTATGTCTTCATCAGTGCGGTGGTTGCCTTGATCCTGGTTTCCGGTGGGTTGATCGGTTTTGCGCGGGTGCGCCTTGGCAGTGCTTCACGGGTTCTCTGGGTGGTAACGGGGTTGCTGATCATTGCGCCGCTGCACGAATTTGGTCCGGTCGGGCTGGAATTTGCCGTTTCTGTTTTTGGAGCGGCTGTTCTGGGTGCCTATTACTGGGTGGCACGCGCCACTGCCGCTTCAGACCATGTGCGTACAGGCTGATCAATCAAAGTGCATTCCGCTTGATCCTGAATGGTATCCGGAAATTACCGCAATGCGTCCCTGCGGTTTGCAGGGGCAAGGCGCTCCGCGGTCACAGTTGCATCGCACGATAGATTGCCTTTGCAGATTGCGCCCGCACTTTTGATAGGTGCAACCGATCTGTGAGGTGACGTGAGGCTGACTGATTTGTAGGTTCAACATTGACCAGTGAGGTTTTTCGTTTGCCCCGCGATGTACGCTGGCAAAAAGTCGGTGGTCCTTTGACCACGAATTTTTCGATCACAAGAGTTTTCAATTGAAAGCAGCGGATCTGACAAAACCGCAAAGAAAAACCGGGGCGCGATGGCCCCGGTTGCATTCAGCAAAAATGTGTTTTCAGGTCAGTGTGGGACACCGGCCTTGTCGAAAAAGGCAATTGCGCCGGGATGATAGGCGATGTCGCCCTTCTTGCCGATCGTTTGCGGATTGAATTCTTTCCAAAGCGGACCCGTGCCTTTCAGAAACTCCGTGCCGTTATAGATAGCTTCGGTGACTTTGCCGATGATTTCGTCTGATACGCCGGCGTTGGCAAACAGCAGATAGTCATAGGCAATAATGGTCGTGGCTTCGTCAAGGCCAGGCAGAACGTCATCGGCTGGAACATCCTCGAGATAGGCACCGGGCAGGAATTTCTGAACCCCGGCAAGCCCGCTTTCGGGAACCGGAAGAAACTGAATGTCGCCGCGTGAGGCTTCCAGATCAAAGCCAGCCTGCGAGCCGATCGTGGCAATGGAGACGTCAATCCGTTTGTCCTTGAACGCCTCATACTGCTGCGGGAAATTCGCAACCGGTACACTTGTCACATCGTCATAGGTCAAACCGCCTGCGGCAAGTGCGGCCTGCACAATGAAATCACCCAGTGAGTTCTCTGCATAACGGGGCACATTATGTCCCTTGATGTCGGCGTAGCTTTTGATGCCGTCCGCTTCGGCTGCAACCAAAGCAATCTTGAACGGGAACAATGTTGCCACAAGGCGCAGGTTTTCTGAAGGTTTGGTAGACATGCCCGTGCCAGTGACTGCGAAGTAGGTCTGGGGATAGTTGGCAATTGCCATTTCCAGCCGACCTGAATCAACCTGCGGAATATATTGCGAAGAGTTTGCGCTGACCTGCGGGATTACCTGCAGGTCGGAATTGAGCGCGATCACCTGGGCAAGTGCCGTGCTGATCTGCGCGGTCGCGCCACCCTTCGTCGTGCCCAGTCCCAATACCTGGGCAGAGGCTGGTGCGGAGAATGCGGCGGCTCCCAGAACCAAGGCGGCAGCCAGGGTCGTCTTGCCGTATGCGAAGAAGTTTGTCATCGATGTGTGTCCTTCCAAATTATGTTGGCCAGATATTGTTTGCCGTCTGTCCGTACATTGCCGTGCGGAGCTGATCATATCCTAGACCGACTGATTTGTCCTGACAAACTCTTTTGGTGATTAATCGACAGAAATTCCCCATTATGTAGGGTTTTTTCTGCAAAATTCTGCGGTGTCTCTTACAATTTTTACTTGATTGTTCGATCTTGGGACTTGCTGCAGGTCATTACTCCACATATTGTTTGGACAACTCATCGAAGGAGAATTTGACTTGACAGCACGCCCCGAAACCAAGCCTCCGATTTTGGCTGCCGAGAAATATCTGACAGCACTGACCAATGGCGGCGTTGATGCGCTTTACGCCGTTGCCGGTACCGATTTTCCATCCGTCATAGAAGCCTATGCCCGTGCGCCCGAAACAGGTGCAAAATTGCCGCGGCCCTATACTGTACCCCATGAAAACCTGGCTGTCTCCATGGCTCATGGTGACGCCTTGCACACGGGTCGCCCGCAGACAGCGATGGTGCATGTCAGTGTCGGAACAGCGAATATGGTCTGCGGCGCACTCAACGCGATCCGCGATGGCGTGCCTGTCATTCTCAGTGCCGGACGTACGCCGCTGACCGAGGATGGCGCGCCGGGTACCCGGTCGCGTTTCATTCATTGGGCGCAGGAGATGTTTGATCAGGGCGGCATGATCCGCGAGGCGGTCAAATGGGACTATGAGTTGCGCGACTCCGAGCAGGTCGAAGATGTGGCCATTCGTGCGCTGGATATTGCACAGGCACCGCCGCCGGGACCCGTCTATCTTTCGCTGCCGCGGGAGTTGCTGGCGCGTGAGGTCAGCCCCAATGAACCAGCACGTCGACGTTCGCATGTATCCGTTTCGACACCTGAGGCGGCGGCCATTGACCGGTTGGCCGATGCGATCCGCAAGGCCGAATACCCGATGATCGTTACCAGCAATAGCGGGCGTGATCCGGGCGCAACCGAGGCACTTGCCGCGCTGGCGGAATTATGGGCCTTGCCGGTGATCCAGTACAATGCCCGCTCGGTCAATCTTCCCTTTGACCATCCGATGGCTGTTGGATTTGATACCAGGGACCTGCTGGCACCGGCCGACCTGATCATCTCCATTGCCTGTGATGTGCCATGGGTTCCAAGTGTCACCAGACCCCGCCCCACTGCCCAGCTATGGGAAATTGATCACGATCCGTTGTTTACACGCTATCCCTTGCGCAGTTTTCCAGCGGTTGAATCGATTATTGCCGGGCCGACAGCTGCCCTGACATCACTGGCTCTGTCTTTGGGTGAGCCAGGTCGCGATGATACAACACGGATCGACCGTCGTCGCATGGCGGTTGCGCGCCAAAGGGCGTTCCGCCTGACACCAGAGATGATTGATATGAGCCGGTTCACAGCCGAATCTGCAAGTGCGGTCCTGGCGGCACAATTGCCCGGTGATGCGGTGGTGGTGAATGAATACTCCTTCCGCACCGCGCTGGCACGATTTGAACGACCAGGTCAGTTTTATGGCTTTACACCGGCTGGTGGGCTTGGGTTCGGTTTCGGTGCCGCTTTGGGTGTCGCGGCTGCGAACGCGCGCAGCACTGAGGCCAGCGGTCCGGTTGTCGCCATGTTGGGTGATGGTGCCTATATGTTCAACAATCCGGTTGCCTGCCATTGGGCCTCGGCCGCCCATAAGCTGCCGGTCCTGTCCGTCATCTTCAACAATCGTCGTTGGGGCGCAGTGCGCAATTCGACCCTTGCCATGTATCCGCAGGGCGCAGCGGCAGGCGACGATGGCATGTTGCTTGCTGATCTGTCCCCTTCGCCCGATTATGCAGCAATTGCCCGGGCGCACGGCGGGCAGGGCATTACGGTCAAGGATATATCCGCCCTTCCGGCCGCTATCGACCAGGCGCTCGCAGCCGTTGCCGGTGGGACGCAATGTCTGCTTGATCTGCAGATTGAGGAATAAAGCGGCTTATTCGCAGTCTCTCATCCCATGAAAAAGGCCGCCTCCGTCAAAGGGGCGGCCTTCATGCTGTTGCGGATTAGAAAGTCAGGATTATTTGGGTGCTGACCACTTTTTCTCAAATTCCCAGATCTTGGGAAAGCCGATGAGCTCATTGAAGGTTGCGAAACTGAAGAGGTCGAGATCGGGTGATTGCGATGTGCCTTCATTTTTGAGCAGTCGCAGTGATTTTTCAATTGCCGCCGCCGCCGCAAGACCCGTCATCGCCGGAAAGATTGCCATGCTGTAGCCGATTTCCTGCAGTTTTGATGTCGGCAGGATGGGGGTCTGGCCACCATCAGCCATATTGGCCATCATCGGTGCGTCTATTCTTTCGCATGCCAGGCGCATTTCATCTTCGCTCTGAAGCGCCTCGAGAAAGACCACATCGGCACCTGCATCACGAAAGGCCAGTCCGCGTTCAACCGCACCATCAAAGCCCTCGATCTGGCGTGCGTCGGTGCGCGCGATGATCAATGTTTCGCTGGGGTTTTCCCGTGCGGCACAGGCCACCTTGATTTTCTCCACCATATCTGATGTCGCCACCACGCGTTTGTTCGGCGTGTGGCCGCATTTCTTTGGAAACTCCTGGTCTTCGATCTGTATTCCAACGGCACCCGCCTGTTCATAGCCGCGCACCGTGTGGTCCACATTCAGCAATCCGCCAAAGCCGGTGTCTGCATCAGCAATGACGCTGGCTTGTGAAGTGGCACAAAGGGTTTGCAACCGTGTCAGCATTTCCGAATAGGTGGTGATGCCGGCATCGGGAATGCCCTGTGCCGAGGCGGTGCCCCAATAGCCCGACGAATAGACAAAATCCAGACCGACATGATTGCCGATCACGGCGGCGATCATGTCGTGGATGCCGGGGGCGCAGACAAATTCTCCTGCATCAAGGGCCTTGCGAAGGCTGGGTTTGGTCATTGTTCTTCCTTTGCTGATTGGGGGCTGCATCGGAGCAGTTCCGTTCGTTTTTCGGGATCGAAATTCCCGCCCCGCATCACGTTGGCAGAACGATACATAGAAAGCAGGATTATGGTCAAGACAACCTGTTGTGTTTCTGCCCGCTTTGTCCGTACAAGTAGGCGCTACCCGGCAACCAATCTTTAACAGGCATTGGTATTCACGACATTCTGATGCAGCACCGGTCACGCGGACAAGCGCAGGGCTGCCAAGACATACTCTAGTGTTTCAGCCAATCGGCGAACGCATCGGCAAAGTCCGGATGCCAGCGAGACAGGGGAGGGCGATTTTCGGCGATATCGCCGGCTGCCCACAGAATTCGTTTGGCGTCCGTTGCACGGTCCACGTCATTATCCGGGCATAGAATGTAGAAATCCTCACGCTCGACAGCCTCAAAGAGATAGCTGACGGTTTGCTCGGCAGTCCAGGCACCTTGTGGTTTTTCCGTTCGGTTGCCAGCGGTCAGCGGCGTAAATACGAAACCCGGGATGAACAATCGGGCCTCGACCTTGCAGTCCGGCGTATTGCGCAATTCATGTTGCAGCGCTTCGGTGAATGCCTTTACGCCAGCCTTTGAGATATTATAGGCGGGATCGCCCGGCGGAGTGGTGATCCCCTGCTTGGAACCGGTATTGATGATCAGGCCCGGTTGCCCGGATCGTACCATGCCCGGCGCGAAGATCTGCGAACCCTGAATGATGCCCCACATATTGACATCCACGATGCGGCGCCAGTTTTTTTCCTCGTCAAAAATGCTGCTCCCGCTCTGCATCCCGGCGTTGTTCATCAGGACATTGACCGGGCCGAAATCTGTCGTCACGCGGGCTTCGAGCGCCGTCAATTGGTCCGCGTCGGCCACATCGGTAGAGATCGCCATCACATTGCTTTTTGCGGTGCCCGCCTTCAGCAGGGTCTCCTGCGCCCTTTGCAGTTTTTCCCCCGGCAGATCGGCGATGCAGACCTTCAGGCCCTGCGCTGCAAGATGGTGCGCTGCGGCCAGGCCTATGCCGGATGCGCCTCCGGTAATCACTGCCACATGACCTTGGTGAATTGCCTGATGCATTTGCTGTCCTCCAATTTTTATCAATTGTAATCAGGGGTCGGCGGTTTTCAAACTGTCAGGGACTGCAAGGCTTCCGCTGCAATTTCGAAGGACCTCATGCGCGCTGTGTGATCGTGGATCTGACCGGTCACAATCACTTCATCGGGTTCATAGCGCTTCAAAAGCGATGCAATTGCGCTGCGGACCGAATCCTTCGATCCGACTGCCGAGCAGGAAAGCGCCTCATTGACGCCAGCCAGCAGGGCAGGATCGAGCTGCGCTTTGATATCCTCAACCGGCCGTGGCAGCGGGCCTGGACGTCCGCTGCGCAGATTGGCGAATGCCTGCTGCATGGACGACATGAGATAATGCGCCTCCGTGTCGTCAGATCCGGCAAACACATTGATGGCCAGCATGAAATAGGGCTTTTTCAGATAGTCGGAAGGTTGAAATGTCTCGCGATAAACTGCGATGGCCTGTTCAAGTGCGGCGGGCGCGAAATGCGAGGCAAATGCATAGGGAAGGCCAAGATGTGCGGCCAGTTGCGCGCCATAGAGGCTTGATCCGAGAATCCAGACGGGAACATGTGTGCCGACACCCGGTATGGCCTTTACCTGCGCGCCTTGCTGCGCATTGGCGAAATAGCCGAGAAGTTCGACAACATCCTGGGGAAAGTTGTCTCCCGATTGCAGATTGCGGCGCAGTGCTCTGGCGGTCGCCATGTCTGTTCCCGGCGCACGGCCCAGGCCCAGATCAATGCGATCGGGAAAGAGCGTGGCCAGGGTTCCGAACTGTTCCGCAATCACCAGTGGTGCGTGGTTCGGCAGCATCACGCCACCGGCACCAACCCGCATGGTTTTCGTAACGCCCGCCACGTGCCCGATCAGCACGGATGTGGCGGCGCTGGCAATGCCACTCATATTGTGATGTTCTGCGAGCCAGTAGCGGTTATAGCCACAGGCCTCCGCATGTTGGGCCAGTTCGGCCATGTTGCGCAGGGCGGTTTGTGCGGTGCCGCCCTCTGGAATGGGGGCGAGGTCAAGGAGTGAGTAGAGCGTCATCGTGTACCAATGCGGATTGATTGTCTTTGGCTGGTGATAGCAGGTGTCCTGCTGTCTTGCCAGTCATACAACACGGCACTCGAAACGCTCCTCTCGGTTTGCAGTTCAGGCGTCCAGTAACTTTTTTCTGCCGTCGCTGATGGGCAGCAGGAAATAGAAGGTTGTTCCGCCGCCCGGGTTTGCTTCGAAATTGATGGTGCCGCCAAAAGCTTCAATAATTGATTTCGTTATGTTCAGCCCCAATCCGGTGCCGTGCCTGTGGCGGGTAGAGGAATCGTCTGCCTGGGCAAATCTCTGAAAGATTTTGTCATGGAAATCCGCGGGGATGCCTGATCCGTTGTCGCTCACCGATATTTTCACCAGATGGTTTCGCGCCAAGGCAACCGATATTGTCACCTGGCTACCTTCCGGCGAGAATTTGGCTGCATTGGAGAGAAGATTGACCAGGGCCTGATTGAAACGGCTCTTGTCGACCTGAACGCGCAAATTCTCCTGAATTTTTCCGGGCACGTAGCGGACGCCGTATTTATCCGCGTAGCTTTGATTTTGTACAATGATTTCCTCGACCAGCCCGCTGATATCGGTCGATTCAAAATCATAATACATTTTGCCAGCGGCAATTTTTTCCATGTCGAGGATATCATTGACGAGATCAGTCAGGCGCTCGCAATTGCGATAGGAAATATCCAGCAATTTGGTGCTCTTTTCATCGGCATTGTTGTTCCATGCTGCCTTCAACATGCCGAGCGAAGCCTGAATGGCGGTCAGTGGTGTCCGCAATTCATGGTTCACGGTTGAGATGAAGCCATCCTTCATGATGTCCATTTCCTTGCGCGCAGTAATGTTCTCGGTAAAAACGATAATCCCACCGGTTTCATTCTGTACGTTTTTCCATGGGTGAAGCTCATAGCGCAGCCATTCCCTCTCGTGATCTTCGCGGACAAATATATCCTCTTTGACCCTGATAACGGCTCCCTTCATTGCTTTCTGGTACTGCTCAACCCAATCGGGATGGTTTTGTTCAATCTCCGGGAACACTTCGTAGTGGCTCATGCCCGTCACATCGGGCTGTGATAGCCGGTAGTCCTGGTACCAGCGATCACTGACGGCAACGTAGCGCATCTTTTCGTCAAACATGGCAACGGCAGCCGGGACATGTTTGACGAAGGTGGAAAGCAGGTTCTGATGCTGTGCAAAAAGGTCTGATTTGTTCTTGAAACGCTGGGCAAAGTTGATAATCAGACCGGCCATGACGGCCAAGATGATGCCGATGACGAGGGTCAGCTTTGGAAGAAAGGATATGTTCTCTTCAAGAAATTGCTGATTGGGCGACAGTGTCAAAGTCCAGGGCTGACCAAATAATTTGATCGTGTCCTCGACGATCCATTGGTTGTCGATGGGATCGTTGAAGTTGGTCGATTTGAAGAGTGTCGAGCCATTTGCCTGCAGGCGGAGATCATAATATTGGTCCTCGGCGCGCGGCATTGAAGAAAGGACGGTGTCCTTGATGCCGAACAGGCCGACAATGTAGCCATCAAGCCGCTCCCCGATATAGATGGGGGAGTAGGACAGGAATGCCTTGTATCCACGCGCGGAATCGATCGGAGGGGTTATTGTCGGCAGCTTAAGGCCATCGGCATTTTCCCGGATACTGTTTTTCAGGAACTGTTCTGTCAGCCCGACAGCCAAAAGGTTGGTCTCCTGGGGTTCAATCCATCTTACCTGACCGTTGCTTTCTATTCGCTCAACCGCTTTGAGACCCGGCTGGTCCCCGATATAGTTTTTGGCATCATTTCGCCATTCCTCCTGTTGCATGGTCTCCCGTAAGCCGGCGCGTTCGGCCATACGATTGAGTGCCAGCATACGGCTTTCCACAGTACGGAGTATGTTTTCCTTGATCGTGTTTGCTTCGATTTTTGTTGCGTTGGCAACGAGCGCTGTTTCTTTCAGCGCAATTTTCTCATGCAAAAAGTAGGCGCCGATCAACACGATGCAGAACCCGGCAATGGGCAAAATATAGTAGTTTCTCGTCAAACTGCCTTTCTGGCTGTTGCCAATCAGCATGACGATCATGAAAGCGCCGAAAAGCGCCGTAAACAAAAGGCCGGAGACAAGTATAAGCAGCGGTTCATTGCTTTTTTCAAGCTCTTCAAATTTTGTCGAACTTGACCAGACCAGCAACCATTTTTTTTGCAGGATATCCATTTCCTTGCGGATCACATATTTTGGCTGACGAGCCTCGGATGCATCTACGTTGCTGTCAAAAATGAGATCGTCCGGGGATTCCTTGGTGCCGTCATAAACGGCCAAATGCAGGGTGTCTCCCTGGCTGCTGGTGAGACCCCGCATGAAATTCTTGCCGATGAAGGGCGCGTAAATCCAGCCGGTCAAAGCTTGTCTGCGTTGCTCGATGGTTTCTGTCGGCATGTCCTGTCGATACATGGGAAGCAACAGCAGAAACCCGGGTGTTTTTTCCGCGTCCTGAACCAGAAGGATTCTTCGTGTGATGGCTGCATTTCCGGTGTCCCGTGACAGGGTGGCAGCCTCATATCTGTTGGCTTCGAAGGCTATGTTCAGACCGACTGCCTGGGCATTGGTCACGACCGGTTCAATCAATGTGATGATGAAGTTTGCCGGAAATTCACCCTCGGGATGAATGGTGAAGTGGGGATAACCATCAGCGCGGGCGCTTTTTTGGAAAGCCTCAAGGGACCCGTCCTCGACATTGTCGATTTTGCCGATGCCGCTTATGCCTGGAAAATTGTTGAGAATATCGATCGACTGTGAATAGGCCTTCCATTCACGCCGCTCGACGTGACTTGACCCTTGGAAAAAGCCCTTGCCACCCAGCAGCGCCTGCTCGTAGGTCTTTATTCTGAAGTCGAGCGCTCTGTCACTTTCATTTGTAAGAGATTCAAATCTTGTCTGATTGGTGGCATCAATATTATCGAGGGTGACTCTCCAGGCGTAGAATGTAAGCGTCAGCAATATTGAAAGCATCACGGCTACAAATAAGTAATTCTTGTCAAATTTGAGCAGGGAGCGGTAATTCATATGATCTGACCTTGTTGGCTACCCTGGTTCTGTTGCTGAAGCCGTGCTGCTTGGGGCAGGTTGTTTTACAGTTTTACAGTCTGACGGGTGACGACAGGGCAATTCAGGACGCCGTAACGCGATCTGTCAAGCCGGGAATTCCAGCATTGTAGAGTGTGGAACTTTCAGGAGATACAGTGCGCACCAAAGTATTCAATTCGTCAAAGAGCCCTGCGACTGTATTTATCTGTGCGGCGTTAGGATCCATGCCGGTGCTGGCAAGCGCGCTCAAATAGCTCTCGAGCGATCCAGCGGCAGAACTGATCGCTGCAAATCCGATCGAGCCGCTGCTTCCCTTGATTTTGTGCGCCATTGCAGTCGCATTGGAAATGGCCTGGGAACCGTCAATTGAAGCATCTTCCAACTGCCCTATGTGCGTTCCAATGGCGTCTGCTTCAGTGATCAAGGTAACGCAATGGCGTTTTATCAGGGCTCTGAGCTGGTCCTGATGGCTCATGCGGCCTTCTCCGACTGATAGTGATTCCAGATTTCCACTATTCTGTCGACGAGCTTCATGGGATCGTAGGGCTTGGAGATGACATCGGCAGCGCCCAATTTTTTGTAGCCTTCAACCTCATGTCTTTGGGCCTTGGCTGTCATGAAGATGACAGGTGTTGCCGCAAGTTCGGGTATATTCTTGAACTTGTTGAGTACTTCGATTCCGTCCATGCCCGGCATCATGACGTCCAGCAAAATGAGATCAGGCTTGAACAGCGGGGCGCTTTGCAAAGCAGAAAGACCGCCGTTACAGACATTCAAGGTAAAGCCTCCGAGGTTTTCCAGAACCATTTCGGTTACAGCGCGGATGTCGGGGTCATCTTCAATGTAGGTAATCCGTGTCAGTTTTTTCATTTTCCATTGTCCCTTGGCCACGTGGCGGCACTTCCTGTGTCGGAAATTGCTGACGGAGTTGGCGCGTTATCTGGTACTTAAGAAGGCCGCCGCTAAATAAAGTATTAATCGCAAAAGCACATTTCGGTCATCACAATGCAACCATTGGATGATTTTTACCGGTTCGGGGTTTTCGGTTAAATCGACGTTTCTTGAAATATAACAATAATTTCATGCTGTTGAAACGTGTGTGCCATTTTGGACATCACGCCTCCGGCGCGCGTGAGCAACTTTTTTTAACGCCATCTATTTGTTCTGTAAATATAATATATTATTAAATCAAATAGCTGTTTTTGCGCAAAACCATCCGTTATGTTTCTGAAAGAGCGGAATAATTAAAATTTTGAACACTTAGTTTTGCCATTGTCAGGTTCACTGGCGTCGTTTCATTAAGTATTAATTTGCGACACCTATAAAGTGCAATTGCCGTGATACGGGAAAAATGCGGCCCGAAGCACGATGAAACGGTTTTGGACGTTTAGGTAATCGGGCGCTGCCCGGCAGAATAAACAGGAGGGGTTCAGTGTGGCCCAGGCGCAGGTAGAATTTGCAGGACAACAGGCTGCCGGAAGGCGTGTTCTGGTTGCTGAGGACAGTTCCATTACCCAGGACCTGTTGAAGCTTGTGTTAACGCAGCGCGGGCATCAGGTGGACATTGCCAATGACGGACAGGAAGCCCTTCACGCGCTGAGGAGCAGCAGTTACGATGTGGCTCTGCTCGATTTTCATCTGCCCAAAATGGATGGTCTGCAGGTTGCTACGCAGTTTCTGGCGGGACGCCAAGGTCTTTCGCGGCCATTGTTTGTGGCCATTACCGGTGATGTGGAAGGCTTGCTGAAGCACCCGGAGAATTGTGAACATTTCGATGAGGTTGTTCCCAAGCCGCTGAATATTGATGTGGTCTGCGGGATTGTGGAAAACGGGACTGAAACTTCCGGGACCGGTGATGCGGCGCAACCCAATGTTGTCGAGATGGTGAAGGCAGCTCCAGCCGAGCCTCTGCCGCCCGCCAGAACAGCTCACGCGCAACGAGAAATCATTCAGAGACCGGCCACAAAGAGATCAGCTGCCGAGAGACCGGTCACCCAGACACCGGACACCCAGACACCGGTGAGCCCATCGAGAGAGACTCAAAAGACAGTTAGTCCTGTGCGCTCAGCGATTGAGGATCTGGGTTACACATTCCTGCGTTGGCCCGATGATTTTGATCCGATGCAGCAATCAGCCCGATCATTGCTGGCAACGCCACAGCCGGGTGAAGCCGATGCCATTTTGTTGTGTGAGGCGGTGCGCATGGAGGATCTGTCAGAACTCTTGCAGAGCCATGATTTGCATCTTCTGCCAATTATCGATCTCACAGGCGAAAGAAGCGCTGGAACCGATGTCAGCGGTGTGACCCTGTCCTATGGGGAAACCGGCAAGATCAGGGATGTCATTGAGGCTTTTCATGATCGGCGCGCCTGTATTCATGACGATCTTCTGCAATCGGATGATTTTGGCGACAAGCTGCTGGGTCGAATGTTCACGAGTGGCAAGGATCTGATCGCCCGGTACGACGGTGCAGACACCGGCTTCATTGCTTTTAACACCATTGTAGATGCTGCCACGGTTGGTCTTGAAGCGACAAAGCTGACAGAAAACGGGCTTTTGCGTCCCATTTTCTTCGACCGGTTGCATGAATGTGGGCACTGCGGTTCTGCACGTCTGAACGTGCGTGAGGAATGCCCGGAATGCCATTCGGCGAATCTCAGCGAAGAACCCTATCTTCATCATTTCAGATGCGCCTATCAGGGGCCTGAGTCTGATTTTCGCAGCGGCGATGATCTGATCTGTCCCAAATGCCGTCGGGAATTGTCGCATTTCGGCAGGGATTACGACAAGCCGGGTATCATGGTTTCCTGCGCAACCTGCGGAACATCGACATCGGAGCCGACCGTCGGCTTTGTATGTGTTGACTGCGCCGCCAGATCCGATGGTGAGGCGGTTCGTACGCGGGATGTCTTTTCCTATGCGTTGACTGAAAAAGCCGTTGGCTATCTGGAGGCAGGAGAGGCGTTTCTCGGCTTTACACAAAAATCCTTGCGGTTCTCAGACTTGCCATTCGATCTTGTTGTTGCCCTGAATGAGGAAGCCCGTCGATACAATCAGGATCAGACAAGCTTTGCTCTCTTGAATATTGCCTATGAAAACGAACGCGAAATCGATATTGAACACGGTCCGCGCAAGTTTACGCAAGCCAGAGACCTGTTTCTCGAGAACCTGCGCGCGGCGCTGGGCCCTCACAGCAAGGTATTCAGGGGCAGAGGTTACGACTATGCGCTCATCAACCAGAGCAGTCCGGACGATGTTCGCCGCGATATGACAGGCATCCTCAGTCAGGCCAATGCGCATATCCGTCTGGATATTGGAGCGTCGATGACCGTATTCGGCCCGAAGGACTTTGGCTGATGTATGCGCTCATCGCCGACGGGTTCAGCTATCTCCAGTCCCAAAGTGGTCTGAGTTTGCTGTTGCTGTTTTGGTATGTCTTCATTTTCGAAATTCCGCGCTACACGGTCAATTTTGCGATTGCTTTGCTTTTCAGCAAACATCCTGGAGATATGGCGCCTGACCTGATTGACGGTGAGCGGATCAGTGTCATTGTTGCTGGCCACAACGAGGAAGACGCCATTGAGCGGTGTGTGCTTGCTCTTCATGAGCAAAGCCGCCCGCCTGATGAGATTATCGTTGTCAGCGATGGTTCAACAGATCGCATGGCGGAAAAAATCGGCACTTTGCTGAGGCACGGCCTGATTGACAGTGCCCATGCGACTGAATTGCGTGCCGGCAAGTCCGCTGCTGTCAATCTTGCAGACCGCTCGGTTACCGGGGAGATCATGATCAACATTGATTGTGACTGTTCGTTTGATCGACATGCTTTCAGAAACATCGTCAAGCCGTTTGTGGACCCTGATATAGGGGCCGTCTCAGGAAATATCCTGGTCCGCAATCCGCAAAAAAGCCTGGTGACCGCGTTCCAGGCGATAGAATATCTGATCAGTGTATCGATGGGCAAACAGGCGGCGGCGCAACTCGGGCAGGTCACGTGCGCCTCAGGCGCTTTCAGTGCCTTTCGTCAGACTGCTTTGCACGGCGTTGGCGGCATGGATGCCGGTGGCGGCGAGGATCTTGATGTGACTTTGAGGTTGCGGCAGGCTGGCTGGCAAATCGACTTTGCTGAATCTGCCATCTGTTACACGGATGTGCCTGACACATTGACGGCGCTTACCCGGCAGCGATTTCGCTGGGAACGGGATGCGGTCCGTCTGCGCTACCGCAAGCACATTGATCTCATGAACCCGTTTTCACCGCAATTCAACTGGGTGGAACTGGTCCATGAGGTGGAGTTTTTCTTTTTTCACATCGTCGCCGCGATTGCGCTGCCAATCTACCTGGTCTGGCTGTTTTTTACCTATGGAGATCTGGCCCCAATCGTTCTGGTGGCCGCTCAGGCCGGTCTTGTGGTGATGGATGTGTTCACGTTTTCCCTGGCGGCCATTGCAACGCCGAAGGTTCGAAGCAGAACCCTGCTGCCCTACCTGCTCGGCTACAGTATCTTCAATGGCTTCCTGATGCGGTTCATTCGCATTGCTGCCTATATGCAGGAATGGGTTTTCAAGGCGTCCTACAAAGACACCTATGTGCCCGACAAAGTCCATCGAGTGAGAGGTTGATCGTTGATCCGTAATCTGAACAAACGCCAAAGGCCTGATACGCTTGTCAATCAGAGAAGACGCGGTGGTGGCAACTGGGGCCGTCGCATCTATCTGCTGATCCTTGCTGTCGTCTGCGTGACCGTATTGAACTATCTGTGGGGCGATGCCGTGAGGCTTCACGCGGATGGTCTTGTCATTCGCGAGCGCAATCTTGTGGCTGCGACCTCCATTGTGCGGGTGGAGGATGCCAGCGTTGATCAGGGAGAGACGGTTGAAAAAGACGATATATTGTTTCGTGTTGGTTCCATCGAAACCCTTGATCGCATAGCCGATTTGTCTACGCGCATCGCCGAGCTTTCTCAGAGAAGAGCGTCACTGTTTTCACGCTCCGAACTGGCCAGTGAACTCCTGCCACTGGCGCGTCGCCGTTCGAACGAGGCCAGCGATGTGCTGGTCAGATTTGACAATATGGCGCTTCGAGGTCTTGTCACGACAGCGCGACAGGAAGAGGCCATGCGCGCGAATTTTGATGCGCAAAAAGAGCTTGTTCTGCTGGTCAATGAAACGTCGACACTCAAATCCGAAATATCGGCCTTTGAGTTGGCGCATCAGGATGCGGCCAGAGCTCTGGAAGACCTGAAGGGTTATTATGCCAGCGGGATTGTCCGCGCCCCGATTTCGGGCACGATCGGGGGAAAGGTCCCTTCCGTCGGTGACGTCTACCGCGCTGGCGAACCGATCCTTTCGATTTACTCCGGTGAGCCCTATATTCTGGCCTATTTGCCGACCAAATACCTTTTCCCGATCCGCAAGGGAATGCGTGTCCGCTTGAACAGCGGGAGACATTCAGAAAACGGGATCATCACTGAGATTCTGCCCTTTTCAGAAGCGCTTCCGGAAGAATTTCAAAATACGTTCAAACCGCGTGACCGCAATCAACTGGCAAAGATACATTTTGCCAAACCCTCGTCGATACCAGTTTATGCGAAGGTTGAAATTTCTCGTGGTTTTCTATGGTGAGCAATTTCACCAATCACAATGACCCGAAACAACACTCCATGTGGACTTGGGACCAATTATCGCGCCATGCAGCCGATGATTGGTTCTGTGGTTTCGTCTCCGTGCAAACCCAGGTGAAAAATATCCTTCAAAACTTTAGAAGCCAACGATGTGAACGGCAGTTGCAAGCATTGCAAAATTGGAGATTGTTTTGACGATTGAAGTCGCGCCCAATTCGCAGCCGCCTGTCGAAGACGCATTACAGGCCGGGAGAGGACGTGGTCAGAAGCACCGCTTCGGTCTATCCGCCAAAATCAGCATCTGGACGATGCTCTTCGGCTTCGTTACGGCCATCGGCGTTGTTATTTTGATGTACAATACAAGTGCGAGGACGATTTCCGAGATCGAGACCCTTGCCAATACGGAAGCCATGCAACGGGTAGCCGTTCGGCTGAATGCCACCACTGAACAATTTCGGCAGGATGCACTGATCCTTTCAAAAACGCCACCCATACAGGGAATTCTGCGTTCAATCAGCAATGACGGCATTGATCCATTTGATGGATCCAGCAGGCAGCTCTGGCAAGATCGTCTGGCGCAGATCTTTGAAAGTTTTCTTGAGACCAGGCAGGAATATTTGCAGGTGCGTTTCATTGCTGATGCCGGTGGCGGGATGGAAATCGTTCGCGTCGAACAATCAGGCGATGTTATTCGGCGTTCTCCGGCTGAAGATTTGCAGGAGAAGGCCGTCGAGCCGTACTACAGGGCAACCGCGGGATTGGCAGAGGGGAAGGTCTATCTCAGCAGAATTAATCTGAACAAGGAATTCGGAGTCCTGGAAACGCCTTACCGTCCAACGATCCGGGCTGCGACACCAATCTATTCTGATGCGGGTAAATTCGTCGGAATGATTGTCATCAATGCCGATGCCGGCGTGTTTTTTTCGCGCATAGCTGCGGTCCTTCAAAAGGGCCAAAGCCTGCTGCTGGCCAATGATGCAGGCGACTATCTGTATCACCCCGACGAAGGCCTTACATTCGGCTTCCAACGCGGCCAGCGACACCGTATCCAGGACCAGTTCCCGGCGCTTGCCGGCTCCGGGTTTGATTTCACGGGCAAAGTGCAAGGCGAAGATGGCGAGCAGCATCTGTTTTCGCAACGGGTCGCCTTTGATCGGGACCAACCGGATCGTTTTCTCACCATTGGCGTGCTGTCGCCGGTTCACAGCCCATTCAACCAGATTTTTGGCAAATACAACGGACTTGTTATTTTCATTACAGCCGCCTGGGTGCTGCTTGGAGCCGTTTTTTCCGCATTCAGGACAGGACATCTGGTTCGGTCCTTGAAAGAACTTGCAGCGGCGGCTAGGCGGCTGGGGCAGGGCGCGCAGGACATTGATTTGTCAAATCTGCAAAAACGCGACGATGAAATCGGCGATCTGGCGCAGTCATTTGTTCAGATGGTTGATAAAATACATGCTCGAGAAACCCAATTGCTTGAGCAGGCTGAGGCGCTTTCACAATCCAACAGCGGATTGAGCCTTCTGAATACGCAGCTCTCTGCTGTCATGGAAAATGCTCTTGATGGTCTGATTGTCATTGATGAAAAGGCTATCATTCAAAGTTTCAATCCGGCGGCCTGTCACATGTTCGGCTACACAGCCAAGGAAGTCATCGGCGAGCATGCTTCTTTGTTGGTGCCGGAGCGTTTCCATACCAGAAACGAGAACTACCTTCAGGAACTTCTTTCAGCCAATGATGCAAGTATGTTTGCAGTCGGTCGTGAAGTTTTGGCGCGTCGAAAGGACGGTACGGAATTTCCGATAGAGTTGGGAATCTCGCCGATGTTTGTCGGCAAAAAACGAATGTTCCTGGGCATGACCAGTGACCTTTCGAGGCGCAAGGCAATCGAGCGACAGAAGGAGCAGAGGTTTATTGAAGACCTGCGGCGTTCCAACGAAGAATTGAGCCAATTTGCCTATGTGGCCAGCCATGACCTGCAGGAGCCGCTGCGGGTCGTTGGCAGTTATGTGGATTTGCTGGCGCGCCGCTATCAGGGCAAACTGGACGCCGAAGCTGATGAATTCATTGCCTACGCCGTCGATGGTGTGACGCGCATGAAGGCCCTGATCAATGATATCTTGGGCTATTCGCGGGTCAGCCACAATCCGATCAGCCAGGAGCAGGTCGATACCAGCGCTGTTCTGGCACGCATTGAGCGATCCCTGGCCAGTCGCATCGAGGAGGCGGACGGAAAATTGGAGCACGGAACGCTTCCCGTGGTGCTTGCCGATAGCGTTCAGGTTGAGCGACTTTTTCGCAACCTGATTGACAATGCCATCAAGTACAGATCAAAAAATCCACTATCAATTCATATTGAGGCGAATTCACAGGGTGATCGATGGGCGTTTTCAATGCGTGACAATGGTATTGGAATTGACCCTCAGTTCAAAGATAAGGTATTTGGTATATTCACGCGACTGCATGGCCGCGATGCCTATGCAGGAACGGGTATAGGGCTGGCATCATGCCGCCGCATTGTTGAACGCCATGGGGGAGAGATTACGGTCGAACAGGTCCCTGGCGGCGGATCCATTTTCAGATTTACCCTGCCGAAAGGCCAAAGTAATTAGAACTGTGAACCCAACGGGAGCTCGACATGCAAGCAGCTAGAGGACCAGGACCAATCGAAATACTATTGGTGGAAGACAATCCGGCTGATATTCGGCTGACGATCGAAGGGTTCAAGGAAGCGAAGATCGCCAACAATCTCACAGCCGTCATGAACGGTCAGGAGGCGCTCGACTTTCTCTACAAGCGCGCCGACCACGTCGATGCAGTGCGGCCTGACCTTATTGTTCTCGACCTCAATCTCCCGGGGCTCAGCGGGCATGAAGTGCTAAAGCAAATCAAAGGCGATCCAGATCTGAAGACAATACCGACCGTTGTATTGACCTCCTCGGAGGCCGAAAACGATATTGCCAAGTCATATCAACTGCAAGCAAACTGCTATATAGTAAAGCCCGTTACTTTCGAGGGCCTGATGTCGGTGGTAAAAGCGATCGATAACTTTTGGTTCACTGTTGTTGTGCTACCATAGGCTGAACCGATGCAGCGGAATGACTATGATACACAACAGTCCAAAAACACTGTCCATATTGCTCATTGAAGACAACCCGGCAGACAGACGTCTGGCGGAGATTGCCCTCGATGAAGCTGCGATGGAAGGTCATATGATCTGTGATTTGCGGACGGCCGGTACCCTTGCTGAAGGGTTGGCCTGCCTGCAAGAAGCGACCTGCAGTGTGATTTTGATTGATCTCGATCTTCCCGACGCCAAGGGGCTGGATGGTGTGCGAAGGTTGCATGCGGCCTATCCTGATATTCCCATTGTTGTCCTGACCGGCCTTTCTGACCAATCGCTGACCATGGGTGTGCTGGAAGCCGGCGCAGGTGATTATCTTGAAAAATCGGATATGCGGCCCAAGGCATTGCTGCGAACACTGCGGTACGCCATAGAGCGCAAGGCAATGGAGTGTCGTCTGGTTGAGCTTGCCGAGACGGATTCGCTTACCGGCCTGCTGAACCGCCGTGCCTTTCTTGCAAATGTGGAGGTGGCGCGCCTTCAGGTTGCAGAAGGCCTGTCGGAAAGCGCGATATTGTTGATCGATCTCGACCGCTTCAAGGATATCAACGACCTTTTCGGGCATCAAACAGGCGATGAGGTTCTGGTCGCAATTGCCGATGCCATCAAGACAGTTCTGTCCGAGAATGACAGTGCCGCCAGAATTGGTGGCGATGAATTCGCCGTGCTTTTGCGTAATGTTGCAACAGAAGAAGCCGCGTTTAGCAGAACCGATGAGATTCTTGCAGCACTGAAAGCAATATGCATGCTCAATGACGGTCGGTTCGGCGTACATTTCAGCGTTGGTGTCTCGCTGATCTCCTATGGAGAGACAGAAACGAGCACCCTGATTTCGCGTGCCGACCATGCGCTTTACAAATCCAAACAAACCAAGGACACCGCCGTTGTCCTCTATGACGCCCAGATGGACGCTTCTTTCAACGAGAAGCAGGTGCTCAAGCAGAAGATGGCAGCCGACATTCAGCAAAACCGCTTCTATCTTGATTTCCAGCCAATCGTCGACGCCGGAAATCATTCAATTGTCGCAGCAGAGGGCCTCGCGCGCTGGCGTGGCGAAGACGGAGCTCTGGTCGGTCCGGTTACCTTCATTCCCATTGCAGAAGAGAGCGGCATGATCGCCACATTGGGAGGCCGATTGTTTGACGACCTTTGCGCCTGCATCAGCAAACGTTTTTCTGACCAGAAAAACGTCGTCATACCAATTTCCATCAATGTATCGCCGATTCAGGCCCGTGATCCGGGGTTTGCCGTTCGGTTCATCAACACCATCGAGCGTCATGCGATACCACCGCAATATATCAATATCGAACTGACTGAATCCAGCTTTGTCCATAGTATTGATGTGGTGCAGACCAATCTGGAGATGATCCGGCACTACGGTGTGGGGGTCCAGATTGATGATTTCGGAACCGGCTATTCATCACTTTCCCTGCTGAAGGACCTGCCTTTCGATGCGGTCAAAATTGATCGCAGTTTTGTTCAGGATGTCGGTAAGGTCGTTTGGGCCGATGCCATCGTCAAGGCCCTTGTGGATATGGGTGAAAATCTCGGATTTCGCACGATCGCCGAAGGTATCGAAACGGAAGAGCAGGCACTGGCGCTGCGAGATCTGGGTGTGACCTGTCTTCAGGGCTACTATTTTTCTCGGCCAATCAGTCGCGAAGCCTTTGCCACCTTGCTGTCGGGCGACGGTTACTGCAACGTAGCCTGACACACAGCCTGCGACCGTGATGTTGCCCGGTCAATTTTCCCAAGCCGTTGCCGATGATGAGTGGAGAAGTCGCTTCTGCCGGCGATTGCGGCGAAACTTTTCAACATCAACAGATTCTTGAGACATGAGCAAAAGCGTGGTCTGTCGCACTTTGCGAAAAAGACCGCCATGGATACAGGTGCGGAAATAGGCGCGCGCCGAAACGGTTGGATGGAGAGGCGACGCGTGCCTTGTCATGGTGATGCGCGCTGGCTGCAAATCTGTTACCCGGGTCTTTTTTGAGACCATTTCTCCCATCAAAAATATTCGATGTCGCCGCTGAATTTGACATGGATAAGCCGTGATTGTGCGGAACTAGAAGGCGTGGCGCGCGTTGTCCCCCATATGACTTGTTTGATCGCGCGCCAAAGGGTTTGCGGTCTTATCGCTTTGAGGAGCATTGGTATGAAAATTATTCGTCCGCACTATGTCGTCGCTTTGGCGTCGTTGTTTCCGTTGGCCAGCTCGCCGACGATGGCTGCCTATTTTTCGCCGGGTTCCCTCGGCACTGTGAGCCAGGAAACGCGTGGGCATGACACAGGCCATGTCCTGCTGGTACAGGCCGGCGAGCCCGAAAGCGTTCTCAATGCGCGTGCCAACCTGTTGGCGTCCGAGGAAGCTCTACGCATTGCCGAAACCGACAATGGTGACGTTGATGCCGCACGAAAGTCTGTGAAAAAGGCCCGTCGCGGTTTGGCGCAGGCGCTGGCTGACGCGGGACTGCCGCTTGCCGGGCAGTCTGCTGAAAAAGCAGAAGCCGAAGCTGTTACACCCGAAAAGGCGCCGGAGGCTTCTGTGCAGGCCGACGTCGCTGCCGAACAGCCCGTTGAAGCAACGCCAAAGCAGGTTGAAGAAGCGCAGCCACAGGAAAACTCTGTCGAAACTGCACCTGCTGTTGCGGATGTACCCAAACCGGAAGAAAAGCCGGCAGCTATCGCACCAGCAGTTATCGCAAATGACGATGGCAATGGAAAGAAGGGCAAGGCAGCTGCAGCAACTGCCGAGGAGAAAAAGCCCAACAAACGCAATGCCGAGGATAAACTGACGAAAAAGCAGAAACGTGAAAAGGCGAGGGCGGAAGCTGAATCTGCCACTGGCGGCGAAGAAGCAAAGAAAGAGCAGCCCAAAGCCAAGCCTGCTGCCCCGGAATCAACGGGCATTCAGGGCGAGGAGGCCGATCCTCAGGTCGACAAATTGCGCAAGAAGCTCGCTGCTGAGCGCGAGAAAGTGCGCGAACTGGAATCCCGGCAGAGCAATCAGAAGGATCGCAAGGATCGCAAGGATCGAAAGGACCGTGGGGACGAATCCGAAGTGCGTGGTGGCGACAATCGGACGATCTTCAAATTGGGTGATCGGGTCATCATTCGCAGTGATAGTGAAACCGATCGCATTTTGCGTGGCGCCAACGATATTGAAGTCACCAATTTGCCACGCGGACGCAGTCAAACGACGGTCACGCGCCCCAATGGATCGCAGATCATCACGATCCGCGATGCGAACGGCGATATCATCTACCGGGTGCGCAAGCAGCGCAATGGTCGCGAACTCGTACTGATCGATAATCGTCCTCTTTATGAGGAGCGGCGCCCGCGCGGCGGAGTGGAGATCAATCTGCCGCCTATCCGGCTGGAGATTCCCCAGAGCGATTATGTCATTGAAATGGGCAGCAGGGTCAATCAGAACGCCATCCGTTCTGCCCTGACGGCACCGCCGGTGGAAAGCGTTGAACGGGCCTATTCACTGGAAGAGGTGCGCTATTCGGAACGGTTGCGGGACAAACTGCGTCGCATTGATACGCCGGTCACCTTTGACAGCGGCAGTGCGGCAATATCCCCACAGGAGATTCCGACACTGGACCGTCTCGCACTCGCCATGGAAGCGATCCTCGATCAGGATCCCGACACGATCTTTCTCATTGAAGGTCATACGGATGCGATCGGATCAGAAATTTCCAATCTTGCGCTCTCGGACCGGCGTGCCGAATCCATCGCAATCGCCCTGTCGGAATATTTCAACATTCCGCCAGAGAACCTGATCACACAGGGCTATGGTGAGGCCTATCTCAAGGTGCCGACGCTGGAAGCCGAGCGCAGCAACCGCCGCGTGGCAGTGCGCAACATCACAAACCTGTTGCGCGAACCTGGGCGTTGATGATCAACCGGCAACCCGTGTCAGGTCAAAATGGGCCTGATGCGGGGCAAACTGTGAAAGTTGATTGCTGAATTGACCAGCGGCTTGAAGCGCGCATTTCAAGCCGCTGGTCCTTTATATGCAGGAGGACTCCACCCCGGCCTTCTGCAGCGAAGGGTTCGCGCCCAGTGGCCGCCCGCAGCGTCAGACGTCTTGACCTATGCGAAAGCATCGCTCTTTACCGCCTTCATGGCGGATCGACTCACTGGATCACGAACAGAGAGGCTCAATCAAAGCCAGACATGCTCTAATAGCCGTTCGACCGTTTTGCATGTTGCGTGATTATCTTTCCGCTGAATTGCTTCAGGACTTCCTCGCTTGGCATTGGCCGGTAGAAAAAGTAGCCTTGGCCCCGTTCGCAGCCGAGCGTTCTGAGATGATCTGCTTCGGTTTTGCTTTCAATACCTTCTGCAACTGTCGAGTATCCAATTTCACGCCCCAACTGAACAAGGGACTGAACGATTGCACGATCGGAACGGGATTTCATCATGTCCTTGACGAAGGATTTGTCGATTTTCAGGATTGAGAAGGGCAGGCTTTTCAAGTGGGTCAGCGACGAATAACCGATACCGAAATCGTCCAGGGCGACGCGTACGCCGGCATCCAGCAAATGCTTGAGCTGGTCAGTGATGACACGTACCGACGCCCCGAAGACCGTGGTTTCCGTTACCTCAAGGACCAGCCTGTTGGGATGCAGACCATAGCGTGAAAGCATGTTGATGATCTCAAGCGAGAACCCCGGTTGCCGCAGATCAGCGGCTGTCACGTTGCAGCCAATACGGCCTACTTCATACCCTGCCTTGTCCCATTTGATCATATCGCTGCAAATCTGTTCCAGCATGTTCTTGCACAGTTCAACACATGTCTTCGGGTCGTCGAAGATTTCCATGAATGCTTCGGGTGAAAGGATTCCCTGCTGCGGGTGCACCCATCTGGCCAGTGCCTCCACACCGCTGACTTCGCCAGTCTGCAGATCTACAATCGGTTGATAGAAGGGAACAACCTGATCGTGCGATAAAGCGCGACGGAATTCCTGTGTGACGACCACGCGCCTGCGGAAATTTTCCATCATTGCAGGGTTGTAATTTTGCAGGATAGCACTGTCATCGCGTTTGGCCGCGTAGAGTGCAAGATCAGCGTATCGCATGAGTTCCGCACTCTCGGTGCTGTCCGTGGGAAACACTGCATAGCCTGCGCATGCTGAAATATTGAAACTGAAATTCTCGACCACGACATCGAATTTGAATTTTGAAAACAATCTGGTCAGTTCTTTTTCGAGCGATTTGGGTTCATCGGAATGTTCTATCAAAACAGCAAATTCGTCTCCTCCCAGCCGCGAGAAATGGCACCGGTCACCCATCCTTTTGCTGAACCATTCAGTAAAGCGCACCAGGACGGTATCACCCAGGTCATGGCCAAATTGATCGTTGATTTCCTTGAAATTGTTCAAGTCCACCACACAGAGCGCCACTCTGTTCGGGCTGTTGACAGGTTGATCCAGCAACATTGCAAACTGCTTGTGAAAACCCGAGCGATTGGCAATCCCCGTCAATGGATCGACCAGCGCCAATCTTTCCAGTTCCAGATGTTGCTCGCGTTCATGGGTGACGTCCTGATAGGTCCCGAACAGGCGGCTCAGCTCGTTGTCGACGAACTCAGCCTCGCCGATGGCCCGAACCCATCGTGAAATGCCCGCATCCGTTACCATCGGGATAACTATGTCGAAGGGTTTTCCGGTTTCGATCGTATGGTCAATCGCGGCTGTCAGTTTAACCAGAGCTTCGCCCTTGTAGACGCTGCTTGCCAGTTCAAAGTCCAGGACGGTGCCGATTGGAATACCGCAGATGTTGTAGATTTCATCCGTCCATTCAACCAGATTGTCGGCCAACGACCAGCGCCAGGCGCCAATCTTTGCCACACGCTCGACTTGCGCCAACAGGGTGCGCTGCAGGCGTGCTTCCCGGTCGATGACTTCGAGGCGTTCCTTGGCTGCGACTTCCATGGTGACATCACGGGCAACGCCGCGATACCCCAGGAAAACACCGGCAGCGTCAAACCGCGGCGATCCACTTGATTCAAACCAACGGATCCTGCCGTCGTTTGGCCTCAGCGGATATCTGAAATGGCTGAAGTTTTCCCGTCGTTCCAGAAGTTTGCGATGTTCCGCCCAGAAATCGGCATCAATCGATGAATCAATGATATTAAAACGCGATCGATTGACAAACTCGGTCTTCTCAAGGCTGGTCAGGTTTGTAAATTGATCGCTTACAGAAGTGAGTACATGCGACGCATCTGATTCCCACGCCCAGAAATCTGCTGCGGAGAGAAATTCATTGATACCATCGTTGTCGGGCACTGCGTTCTCGTTCCTTGTTTGCGCGAATTTATCACCATGTCTCAAGTATTTTGAGTATTCGTAAATATATACCCTCATGGGGTCTTTTGATGATACTTGGTTAACGTATTCAAAGTGTCAACGGTCGTGCTTACCATAACCCATAGTTGTGGGCATATCCTGAAATTCGGTGGTTTGACTGACTGTGCTTGGTGTTCATGGACAGGCATGGTATTTCGCGAAATACTCTCCGCTATTTGAAGGTTTTTCCCGTGATACCCTGGATCCATCTTGATTCCGCAGAAATGCCCGGTGGCGGGGAGCTTCGCCTCAAGCAAAGGGGCAGCGAATTTTCCATCATGCTGGGCTCCATCGAGCTGATGAACAGTCGCCTGAGCGGGTCTGAAGAGGCGCTTGCCACCATGTCCTGTGAACGGATTGCTGGCCTGAAACGACCACATATTCTGATTGGCGGGCTTGGCATGGGCTTTACCCTGCGTGCCAGCCTTGCCGCATTGGGCAATGATGCGCGTATCTCGGTTGCGGAATTGGTGCCGTCCGTCGTTGCATGGGCGCGGGGTCCCATGGAGGGTATATTCGGCGCATGCCTGGATGATCCGCGCGTTACTATTATGGAAGAGGATGTTGGGCGATCCATCGGTGCCGGCAAGGCAGCCTATGATGCCATCCTTCTTGACGTTGATAACGGGCCTGAAGGGCTCACGCGCAAAGCCAATGACGACATCTACAGCATCGAGGGACTGCGGGCTGCGGGGTGGGCTTTGCGGCCAGGCGGGATTCTTGCTGTCTGGTCATCGGGGCCCAACAGTCAATTTACCCGCCGCCTGGGTAAGGCCGGCTTTGTTGTCGAAGAGGTGAGTGTACGCGCCAATAAAAAAGGCCGTGGTGCCCGTCACGTCATCTGGTTTGCAACCAAAAGGCAGCACTGATCCTTTTCAAATGTGCCCATTTGAAAAGGATCAGCTTTCAAAAATGATCGGTGCAATCAGCGTTTGCGGGCTTTTCGAGCCGCGTATCGCCGATCCCGTTCCGCCTTGCGCTCGGCCTCTTCAGCGACGGCTTTGTCCGCTTCAAGTCTGAGAGCGGCAGCACGCGCTTCTTCTTCAGCCTTGGCTCTTTCAGCCGCTTCAATTTTCTCGCGTTCGGCTTTTTCTTTCTTCAGGCGCAGGTTCTCAGCGCGCCGCGCTTCACGGGCGGCCGCAACGGCGGCCCTTTCTGCCCGCTTTTCCAGCATTTCCGGATCCGGAGCGGCTTTGAATTTGTTCAACAGTTCAAGTTTGGCTTCAGCCGCAGCCTTGCGGCGGTCTTCCAGGCCACTTCCCATAGGTTGTTTCATATGATGTCAGCTCATGTCGATGCAGTTTTCGTTGACTGACGTTAGCCGATCAGATGATGACCGAGCGTTGCTTCTTCGTTGCAAAACGTCAGATGAATGGCTTGTCTAGCCCATTGGACGGTTTGAATCAATCGCAAGTCGTGAACGGATGCATATGATCTTTGCAATCAAGCAAACCGCGACGAATTGTCAAACATAGATAATATTGAATATGTTAGTATGCATCCTCGGCTGGCATTGACCAATTGGGTTTCCAGCCGATTGCCGGATGGACTGTTTGCATCCGGGATGAGGCGAAACAGCACGCTATTGGAGCAAGGCATGATCAGAAATACGCTACGCCTGTTTTTACTTGCAATATTGATGACAACACCACCGGCCCTGGCGGAAAATCTCGAAGTTCAGGTGGTTACGGACGGCGTTTGGGCGCTGGTCGGACCGCATGAACAGCGATCTGCCTCCAACCTTGCCAACAATGCTACATTTGGTGCTGTGGCAACCGGTGATGGCGTGGTGTTGATCGATGCCGGCGGCAGTCGGAGGGGTGCGGAGGAAATCCACGCAGCCATAGGATCGCTTACCGATGAACCGGTAAAATTTGTCATCAATACCGGTGGGCAGGACCACCGCTGGCTGGGCAATGGCTACTGGAAATTGCAGGGGGCCAAAATCATCGCGTCCGCCCGTGCAGTGGATGATCAGGCGGAGCGTCAATCGATGCAATTGTCCATGCTCAAACAATTGCTGGGTGATGCATTGAGCGGGACTGAACCGTCACAGGCAGATATCGTTTTTGAGGATTCCTACAGTTTCGAACTTGGCGGCATGACCTTCGAGATCTTCCATCCGGGAACGGCCCATACACCAGGCGACAGTTTTGTATGGCTGGCAGCGAAGGACACCGTATTTGCCGGCGATATTGTTTTTGTCGAACGGTTGCTGGGCGTACTGCCGCAGTCAAATGCGAAAAGCTGGATTGCGGCCTTTGAAGCGATGGCGGCGCTCAATCCCGCCCATGTGGTTCCAGGCCATGGCCATGCCACGAACATGCAACGGGCTCAGTTCGATACCCACGACTATCTGGTCAATCTGCGCGAAAAAATTGCCCAACACATTGAAGATGGCGGCGACATGATCGGTTCGGTTGGAGTGGATCAGTCGGCATTTGCCGGGCTGGAGCAATTTGACCTTTTGTCCAAACGCAATGCGCAGCAGGTGTATTCGGAAATGGAATGGGAGTGATCCGCGGCAACGTTTATGCGGATCAATCCTTGGGATTCGCAGGCAATGACGCGAAAATCGCAATCTCGACCTGAGCGGTTCCTAAAGCGCTTCACATTTGCTACTATTGAACAAGCGTTCAATAGTAGCAAATGTTGGTAAGGTCATGAAACACCCGGAATCCAAGAGAAAAACGTCTATTCCAAAGGACTGGAACAGGTGCGGCCTTCCTGGATGGACCTACCACAGTGATGCGTTCCTTAAGCTGGAAAAGCAGGCGATCTTTGGCAATCACTGGCAGATTGCCTGCCATGTTTCCGACATTGCGGAAAGGGGCAGCTATCTTGCATTTGACGTTTGTGATGAACGCGCACTGATTGTGCGCGGCCAGGATGATGAGGTCCGGGCTTTTCACAACCTGTGCCGACATCGCGGCTCGCGGCTGGTTTCAGATGAGGCCGGCCAATGCAAGAGTGCGCTTGTTTGCCCTTTTCACGGATGGGTTTACAACCTTGATGGCACATTGCGGGGGGCCGCCCGACCTGAAAGTTTTCCGGCTTTTGATAAAAGCATGTTTGGCCTGAAGCCGCTTGAACTGGAGATATGGAACGGTTTCATTTTCATACGGTTCGCCAAGGGCCCGCAGCCCTCCGTCCGTGATCTGATGCAGCCCTTTGCCGAAGAAATGTCGCATTACCGCATGGCCGATATTCTGCCAACGGATGGAATGTGGTCGCAGACTTCACCGGTGAACTGGAAATCGGTGCGTGATGTCGACAATGAGGGCTATCATGTGGCGCTTGCCCACCCGGCGCTTCAGGATCTTTATGGTTCCAGCTACTACGATGAGCCATTCATCGATGGTGTTTGTCGTTCCTATGCCGAATGCAACAGCAACGGCGGGCGACGCTGGAGTGTCAAGCATTACACCAGGCTTCTTGCGCCTGGTGAAAGCCTGCCGGAAACAATGAAACGATCGTGGATCTATTACACATTGTTTCCCAATGCCGTCATTGCGGTCACACCGGAACTGGTTCAGTTCTATCAGGAGTTTCCCCTGTCCACCGGTGAGACCCTGCTGCGCGGAGCAATCTACAAAAACCCCGATGAGACAAGGCAGCAAAGGCTTGCCCGCTACCTGGCCTATCGCATTGACCGCGATACGATGGCCGAAGACGTGCAACTGACCCAATGGTCCAATGAGGCCATGATTTCCAGCGGTTTTGAGGGCTTCTACCTGTCTGATCTGGAATATGGGGTAAAAACGCATCACGACCTGATCCGGCGCGCCCTGCCGGTCTCAACGCTTGATCAGCAGCCTGGTGAGGATACAATCGGACCATTGAACGAAAAAATGCTGTTGCATGAGACAGCCGTGGACTGAGAATTATCCGTTCCAGATCCCCTCTGATCGCAGATCATCCATGGTGCGCGAAATGCCCTCATGCAAAATGCCGGCCATGTCATCAATCTGCTCTTGCGCAATGATGAGGGGGGGCGACATGACACACATATGGATGAGGGGGCGCACCAGCAGGCCCAATTCCTGGCAATGACGATCGATGCGCGCGCCCACTTCGGTATCAAGACGAAGCGGATTTCTGCTCTCCTTGTCGGCCACGCACTCAATGCAGGCCATCAGCCCCATGCCGCGGACCTCGCCGACAAGCGACAATTCTTCCAGCGACTTGAGCTTGTCCTGGAAATGGGGCGAAACGGATCTGGCGTTGTCGATAATGCCGCCTTCCAGCAGATCAAGGTTTTTCAGTGCCACAGCGCATCCAACAGGATGGCTGGAATAGGTCAGTCCATGGGCGTACATGGCTTCCGGGTGGTTTGAAGCCCGCAAATCCTCCATCAGTGCGGCAGAGACCATCATGCCGCCCAGAGGAAAATAGCCCGAGGTCACGCCCTTTGCGAAGGTGATGATATCCGGCACCACATCAAACATTTCCCGCGACGCAAAAATGTGACCCAGCCTGCCGAAGGCGGTGACGACTTCATCTGCGATGAAGAGGATTTCGTTCTGGCAGCAGATGTCACGGATGCGTTTGAAGTAGCCCTCCGGCGGCACGATGACGCCGCCCGATGCCATGATGGGTTCTCCCACAAAGGCCGCAATATTTTCCGCGCCATGATCAGCAATCGCCTGTTCGAATTCCGCGACCAGATGGTCGGCAAAAACAGCCATATCCATTGCTTCAGGTCGCCTGAAGGGATCCGGGTTGGACAATTTTATGAACAGATCGTCTGCATAGTCCATCCAGTCCCGGTTTCTCTGGCTGCCGTTGAGCGAGGCCGAAAGATAGGTGCTGCCATGATAGCCGCCTTCTCGGCACAGGATCTTCTTCTTTGATGGCCTGCCTCTGACATTGTTGTAAAATTGTGCAAAACGAAGGGCGCTTTCAATGGCTGTTGAGCCGCCGGTGGTGAAGAACACATGTTCAAGGTCACCGGGTGCATGCTCTGCCAGTCTCGAAGCCAGTTCGATGGCGGGTTCATTGCTGGTATACCAGGGCGAATTATAGGACAGTTCCATCGCCTGTTTGTAGAGCGTATCGGCCATTTCCTCATTGCGATGGCCAACATTGGTACACCACATGCCGGCCGGACCGTCGATCAGCCAATTATCCTTGTCATCGCGCACATAGACACCGCTGCCGGCGCCTATGATGCCTTGCTTTGCACGACCGATCGAACCGGCACAGGGCCATGGCTGGACAAGGTTTTCCGGCTGTGGTCCATCTTTGGAAATGCTGGTCATCGGCGGTCCTTGTGTTCAATCAGGGTTCCGTCCTCGTGAAAATGTTTCGGGAACAGGGTTCCAAGTGTTTTCAGGGAGGTCTCCAAAGCCGTTTTACGCTTGAAATCCCTGCCTGCCAGCATCAGCCGCAACCACAATCCTTCCTGCAGCGCATAGATGGACGTTGCTATGGCCTTCGGTTCGAAATTGTATCCGGCTTCGGTTTTCAATCCCTGGCACAAATCGCGCAGGGTCCCCAGAAAATCATCGTCACGTGCCCAGCACAGTTTGCGGTAGGCCGGGCGGGTTTTTGCCTCGGACAGGAAGGCAAACCAGGTGGCAATCTTGCGGGTGTTGCAAACGTGGTTGTCAAAATCGGCGACAATCATGGCCCGCAGTTGCGCTGCCGGATTGTCCGCGGCCTTTTCTATGGCAGTTTTCCAGTGAAGGGCGTAATCATCCGCCATGAACTGCAATGTTTCGATGAACAGCCGTTCCTTGCTTTCAAAATGGAAATTGGCAATTCCGCGCGACAAGCCGGCGCCCTTGGTCACATGGGCCATGGTCGTTTCCGCATAACCGCGCGTGGCGATGGAATCGATGGTCGCACCGATCAGTTGTTGTTGCCTGAATTCCCTGGATGCCCTGCTGCGCGCAGGCACAGCGTTGCTGCTGTGCTGTTTTTGCTCTGAGGGAAGGGACGGTGCGCTGCCCGCTTTGGTCAAAGGCGGTTTCGTTGCAAACAGATGGGTCGGGCGGTGCTCGCCGCTCTCCAGCACCACCAGCATGGCGGCCCATGTTTGAATGTTCTTGTCGACATAGGATTTGCCGACGGCTTCGCAGGCAGGTTCGTAAAGGGGCCCTTTCAATTGCTCCAGTTCAGCCCTTGCTGTCTTGCGATACCAGGCATTGCGGTTGACGCGTTTGATTTCGGCAAGGCCCGCCAGTTGCATGGCGCGTTTGGTGCGTTCGGGCGAAGCCATGCCAAAACTCAAACCTTCCGCCTTCAGATAGGCGCGCATGGCCGCTGAAGGCTGGCCATCATGGGAGGTCAACCAGTCACTGGCAGCAAACGAGCCTCCCGGCCTGATGATCCGGAAGATCTCCGCAAACAGGGCTTCCTTGTCTGCCACATGAACCAGCGCGTCCTTGGAAAACACGATGTCGAATGTCCCGTCCTCAAAGGGCAGGGGACCAGGTTCTCCCAGAACGAAAGATGCTCGCTCCGTCAACCCGTTGGCGATATTGCGCGCCTTTGCCCGATTTATGACAGGGTCTTCGACATCAAACCCGACAATGTGCGCCAGGGGGTATGTTTTTGCCAGATGAAGCGTGGCTCCGCCTGCACCGCAGCCCAAGTCCAATACGCGCGCATCCGTAAAGTCGAGATTGGAGACGATCCGGTCAACCTCTTTTGAACCACCGGGAGACAGAAAACCCTCTCCCCACAAAGACTCGAGGAAACGGATGGCCTTATCGTCATATTCCGGACCCTGGGTGGTTTCCTGCGCCACTATCGCACCCGCATTTCCAAATTGCATGATGCGCCGTGCTCTGATGTAATCAGTGCTAACGGAGAGCGTTGCCATGCTGCAGATCGTTTGCGAGACCCATGAAGACGAGGCCCAAAAGCGCCTGTTGAACACACCACCCGGTCCAGCACGGTCCGGCATTGAGCGTTATTCGGCCGCCATGCATTTTTATCAGAATGGCAAGCTTTCGGCAGAGCTTCTCGAGATCTATCGCATCTGCTGCAAACTGGATCATGAGGATCCGATAAGGGTTGCACGGCTGGAAGGAGTGATTGCTTGAAGGTCATTGTCCGGCCATTCTGGAAATCTGCTTGAGAAAGGCGACGCCTTGCACATCCAGCAGATCGTCCTGCGGCAAAGCCTGAGACGACAGTTTGACGATGACAATTTGCGTTTCCGGATCAACAAAGAGCCATTGTCCATGAATGCCGATTGCCAGAAAGGCCAATGACGGTCTTGCCAATTGATACCACTTGTTGCGATAGCGCCCGCCGGGCAGAAAAGTTGAGAAATTGCCATTGTTCCAGGCCGCTTCATCACCATTGTGGCGCATGTCATGTATCCATGCTTCGGGAATGACCTGAACACCATTTGCCGCGCCATGATCGAGCAGCAGGTTTCCAAGCTTCAGCAGGTCGCGCGCCGTGACGCTGATGCCGCCTGCACTGCGCGGCGTCCCCTTTTGGTCAACCGTGATCAGGGCATCGGAACTGGCGCCCATGGGATGCCACAACAGTTCCTCCATGATCTGCGCATAATTGGCGCCCGTGCAGCGTTCCAGAACAATCCCAAGCAAATCCGAATTGGGCGAGAGATATCGGAACGGACCGCCATGTGGCCCGGGGCCTTTCGCAATGGAGAGAAGCATGTCTTCGAGTGCTTCATTCGGCCTGTCGGCCAGCGGGGGATTCCACAGGGTTGCTCTTCGATAACGGGCGTAATCGCCGTCTTCGTTGAGATATTCTTCGCTGAAATCAACGTTGGCGCGCATATCCAGCAGATGCTGCAAGGCGCAGTCGCCATAGCCGCCTGACAGGGCTTGCGGCACATAGTGGGACACCGGCCTTTGAAAATCGAGTGCGCCCGAATTCTGCAACAGGCCGGCAAGGATACCGGTGAAGGACTTGGAAACGGAGAAGACAATGTGCGGTCGATCGGCTTTGGAACAGGCTCCCTGCCAGCACAGGATCGGTTTGCCCGCCTTGGAAACGAGGAAATGATCCGTTTGGGAGCGCTGCAGAAACGACGAAACGGTCTCGGGCCTGTCGGAAAGGCGGACCATTTGCGAAAAAAACGCGTCTGAATTGTCTGCTTTGAGCGCATCTGCGGGTGGCGCGCAGGCACGTATGATCGACGATGGGACAAGTTCAACTACATTTTCAAATGCCCATTGGCTGTAGGGGCATTCCCGCCAATTGTGCAAACCAACATCGCTACGGGCAAATCCATATTTCTTTTGAAAGTGTTCCATGCCTGCCTTTTCAAAGCGCCAGGGGCTGCATTGAGCCCCTGGCCATTGTTCTTAAGACTTGAGTTTGGTCCAGACTTTCTCGCGAAGGTCCTTTGATGCGGGCGAACAGGCTTTGAAAGCTCTCAGTCGCTCGTCATATTCAGCCGGTGTATTGACGGCCGGATCGGCTTTCAAATCCTCCTTGAGGAACGCGCCCGAGCCATTCACCGCGTTGGAATAGCCTGTATAGTTTGAGGCTTCTGCAGCAACTTCCGGTGACATCATCCAGTTGACGAAAACTTTTGCCGCTTCCATGTTCGGTGCGTCTTTTGGCACAGCAATCACATCGGTCCAGAAGGTGGTGCCCTCTTTTGGATAGACATAGACAACATCGGCCTTCTTGGCCTTCACGCGGTGTGCCGCGCCGTTCCACTGCATGTGGACGGGCACCTCACCGGCAACCATACGGTCAATGGTGCCGTCATTGGAGTAGAGTTTGACAAAGGGCTTCTGGGCCATGAGGACATCGAGAATTTTCTGTGCTTCGGCGGGATCTTCCGTGCACTTGTCGATGCCGGTGTAATAGGCCGCGGCATTCCAGACATCGGACATTTCATTGAGCATGGCAATTTTGCCCTTCAGCTCTTCCTGGGGCTCGAAAATCTCTTTCCAGCTCTCTTCCAGTTTGCCGCCGGGAACCATTGCAGGATCATAGGTGAAGCCGGTTGTGCCCCACATATAGGGTGCGGAATATTCGCGTTTCTCATCGCCGGCGATCGAGGTGAAGGCTGGCAGCAGGTTCTTGAAATTTTCCATCTGGCTGACGTCGATCTTGGCCAGCATGCCCTTGTCGACCATGATTCCAAGGGTCGTGGTGCCCGGGAAGATGACGTCGTAGCCGCCACCGCCGGCCTGCAATTTGGCGAGCAGATCGTCTTCGGAAGCATAATTGTCAACGGTTATCTTGGTGCCGGTTTCCTTCTCGAATTTTTCAATCAGCGCTGGTGCAAAATAATTCGACCAATTGTATAATCTGAGTTCTCCCTCAGCCGATGCACTGCCTGCAAAACCACCCAGAATGAGGGCTGTGGTCGCAAGCAACTTGATCGTCTTGCGCTTGTATTGATTTGACATTGTGAACCTCCGTCTTGTTTTCAGGCATTGGAATGAATTTCCGCCGGGCCTGTTTTACCGGCTCTGTTCTCGTCCCAAAAAGAGGGACAGGGATACGAGCACCAATGAAAGCAACAGCATCAGTGAGCAAATGGCATTGACTTCCGGGGTTACACCCGTGCGCACCAGGCCGAAAATGTAGATTGGCAAAGTGGTCGAGCCGGCGCCGCCGAGAAAGAATGTGGTGACAAAATCATCAAGGGAAATGATGAAGGCGAGGATGAGCCCGGATAGAATCCCCGGCAGGATCTGCGGCAAAGTCACCCGGTAGAAGGCTCTGATCGGATTGGCATAAAGGTCGGCAGCCGCTTCTGCCATACGTGGGTCCATTCCTTCCAGCCGAGCCCGGATTGGCAGATAGGCAAAGGGGATGCAGAAAATGGTGTGCCCGATGATGACGGTGCCAAGACCGAGCGTGAAACCAAGGCTGGCGAAAAACATCAGGGTTGCGACGGCTGGCACGATCTCCGGAACGGTGATGGGCAGGGCGATCATGGCGTTGAAAGCCGTTTTGCCTTTGAACTTGTCGGTTGCCATCCGGGTTGCCGCCAGCGTTGCCAGAATGGTGGCACTGATCGAAGCAATGGATGCAATAATCAGGGAATTTGTTGCCGCCCGGATGATGTCACGGTTTTCGAAAGCCATGGCGTACCAGTCCAGCGAAAACCCGGTCCATACGGTCACGGTGCGATTTTCGTTAAAGGACAATATAATCAGGATAATGATCGGCAAATAGACATAGGCAAAGAAGCAGCCCGTGGCGATGAAAAGTCCGGGCCAGTGACGCGCATCGCCCTTGTAGGGTTTTTTGAAACCGGGCAGGCTCATTTGCCCACCTGTGCATTTGTCCGGTAGCTCCGTGCGTAGCTGGTCAGCGCGATCATCACCAGCAGCAGCAGGAACAGGCCGAGCGCAGCGCCAAATGGCCAATTGCGGGCGGCGCCAAACTGCAGGCCGATCAGATTGCCGATCATCAGGGTCTTGCCGCCACCCAGCAATTCCGGGGTGACGTAGGAGCCCAGAGACGGCACGAATACCAGAATGCAGCCGGCAACCATGCCGGGGACGGCGAGGGGAAAAATGACCCGTTTGAGGGTATGCCAGCGGCTGGCATAGAGGTCAAAAGAGGCTTCCACCAGCCGGAAATCAATTTTTTCCAGACTGGAATAGATCGGCAACACCATGAAGGGCATGAAGGAATAGGTCAGGCCGATTGCGACAGCCAGTTGCGTGTGGAGCAAAGGCAATGGTTCGGAAATGACGCCAAGCCACAACAGGGTGTTGTTGATGGTGCCGTGATCGCGCAGCAACAGGATCCAGGCATAGTTGCGCACCAGAAGATTTGTCCAGAAGGGCAGTGTCACCATGAAGATCAGGACCGCACGCCAGCGCTGGCTGCGGGTTGCCATGAAGAGCGCGACGGGAAAGCCGACAACCAGTGAAATGGTCATGGTCAGCGCGGACAGCCAGATGGATCTCAATATGATTTTGAAATAACTAAGATTCAGCGCAATCGTCCCGTCCAGTTCACGTTCAAAGAACAGCCGCGTATAGGCGTCGAAAGTGAATTGCCCCCAAATCACGCCGCCGGAATAATCGCGTCCCTGTATGGAAATCCAGGCCATCAGCATGAGCGGAATGACCATGAATATGCATATGGCCAGCGCAGCCGGGCCAATCAGCAGTATACGGAACACAAGTGGCCGCGTGTTTGCTCTCACCGCTATTTGTCCTCCAGAACGGAGACAGATCTGGGGTCGACAGACCAACCGATCGCATCACCGGCAACAAAGGGCAGGGTTGTCATGGTGGAGTTCTGGCATCTGGCCCGCATGGCGACGCCATTTGGCAAGGTGTAATGATAGATCGTATCCGTGCCGTGATAGACGACATTTGAAATCGTACCGGGCAGCTTGCCCTCTGCAGGCAGGCTCAGGCTGATGCATTCCGGCCGGATGGCCAGCGTTATGCTTTGACCTTGCTGAGCCACCTTGCCATCCTGAACACGAATGGGGCCGGTCTGATCAATGGCATAGTCACCGGGTTCACCGGCGGAGCCGGACGGGCCTGCTTGCAGCAGATTGATTTCCCCGATGAAGCCGGCAACAAAACGGTGCTGCGGACGATCATAGATATCTCTCGGGGTTCCCACCTGGAGAATTTGCCCCTTGTCCATGACGGCAATCCGGTCGGACATTGTCAGCGCCTCTTCCTGGTCGTGGGTCACGAATATGAAGGTGATGCCGGTTTCAAGCTGCAGGCGTTTCAACTCCAGTTGCATGTCCTTGCGCAATTGCAGGTCAAGCGCTGAAAGCGGTTCATCCAGCAGAAGCAGTTTTGGTTTTGGCGCCAGGGCTCGGGCCAGAGCGACGCGTTGTTGCTGACCGCCGGAGATCTCGGTGATGCGCCGGCCAGCCATGCTTTCCATGCGAACCAGGCTCAGCATCTCGTCAACGTTCGTTTTGATTTCCGCTTTTGGTCTATTCTGCATTTCCAGACCAAAGGAAATATTCTGGGCAACAGTCATATGCGGAAACAGGGCATAGTTCTGGAAGACCGTGTTGACGGGGCGTTTGAAGGGAGGCAGGTCGATAATGTTTTCACCATTGAGCAATATTGTGCCGCTGGTGGGTTGTTCAAACCCTGCGATCAGCCGCAGCAGGGTCGTCTTGCCGCATCCGGAAGGCCCGAGAAGGGTGAAAAACTCATTCTGCCGGATATTGATCGAAACATTGTCCAGAGCCTTGAAGGCACTGTCACCTGCACCAAACACTTTAATGAGTGAAGTTGCGGCTATTGCATCCGGCTGGCCGTTGGATTTTGCCGGGTCCGCAACCGCGTCGCCAATGATCAAGGATTCGTTCTCCTGAAGATGTTGATGTACGAATTTGGTACCTGTTTCAAACGCACTCCATTTGCGACGATCTTCGCCAAAAGGCTACTGATGAACTTGGCGTTTAGCAAGTCCAACAAGCCGTTTAATCGCAAATTATTGAACATCCGTTCAATAAATCGACATTTTTTTGAGCAATAGGTCGTTAATTTAAATCTATTTAAATCAGCATTTTAAGGTGAATCTTCGAAAGTATTCGAGGCGACAAATGTAATTTTTGTAAAAACTTCGGGTGGGGTCGTCAAACATGCTGTTCGATCACAGGTCAGGGCATTCCTGACGCCGATTTTCGGGATGCTTCAAGTCAATTTTCAGCCGATCCTGAATAGCAGAAATCATGTCCCCTGGAACTCAATAATTGTAAATCAAGATGAAATATATGGAGAGCCAATGAGGCCTGTTGTGAGGGGGCCAGCAGAAGCATCACGCGTGTTGATGCGCAGCCCAGTTTTCGGCAATTGCCACAACCAATGCATTGATCGGACCGCTTGGAATGCGCGGGATGATTGAGGCGTCGACGACAAAGACATTCTCCAGGCCATTCAGCCTGAGATCGGGGTCAACGACCGCTGCGGCATCATTGCCCATCCGGCAGGTGCCACAGGGATGATGGTGGGTGGAAGCGGCGCGTGCAATGAAAGCATCCATGGCCTCGTCTGACGTGATGTCGACACCCGGCAGGACTTCCACATCGCGCCATTCGTCCATTGCCGAATGGTGCCCGATCGTTCGTGCCAATTTCAATGCCTTGCGAAAGGTCGTGCGGTCATATTCGGTTTCCAGGTAATGGGGATCAATCAGCGGTGCTGTCCGGCGATCCGGACCGCCGGGGATTATCCGGCCTCTGCTGGTCGGGTGGGTGACGCCGCACAGGATCGTGTAGGCGGCGCCATAGGGCGGCGCGGCTAGACCCGGAGCGACACTGGGCGCAACGACACAGGCCAGAACGACGTCGGGACTTGCGTCGGAGCGCGTCACATCTTCGCTGTTGAGATACATCAGTGATTCCGAATGCTGCAGCCGCGACGGTGGAACCGGTTTTGCGGATCTGTAAACATTGCCAAGGGCTAGCAGGTGGTCCTGAAGATTGGCGCCAATCTGCGCATTGTCGACCCTGCACGTGATGCCGGCCTGCGCGAGTACAGAAGGGTCGCCGATTCCCGAACGCATCAAAAGCAAAGGCGTCGACACCGAACCGGCGCACAGAACAATCTGATTGGCCGAAAGTGCCCAAGTTTCATTGTCGCGTGTCGCGACGACCTCCACCACTTGGCGGCCGTCGATGCGCAGACGGTCGATTTCCCAGCCGGTGATCAATGTGAGGTTTTGGCGCGCCTGTATTTCGGGCGTAAGATAGGCATCTGCCACGCTCAGTCTTTGCCCATTGCGCAGGGACAGTGAATTGGGCGCTGTGCCAGCCAATGGACCGCTGTTGTGATCGCGCAATTGGGGAACGCCCAGTGCATTGCCAGCCGCCATGAACGCGCGGGCAACAGGGCTGACGTCATCGGATGGCAGGTAAATATCCAGCGGGCCGTCATAGCCGTGGCCGACGTCCTCGGGAATAGGGAATTTTTCGCTGCGCTTGAAGGCTTCAAGCATAGTGTCAAAAGACCATTGATCACCCCCGGCCTGATGCCAGGCCAGATAGTCATCCCGGTGGCCACGCACATGGGCCATGGCATGCAGGCAACTGGAGCCGCCCACAATCCGGCCGCGCGGCCAGTCATGAATGCGATCGGCGGTGAAGGCCTGTGGCGTGGTCTGATAGGCCCAATCGAAATCCCGGCCGGCAAGCGCGGGCCATTTCAGCGGATCCTTGATATCCGGATCGCTGGGGAACTCTCCGGCCTCGATCAGGCCGACACTGCAGTTCGGGTCTGCGCTCATGCGATTGGCGATTACACAACCGGCAGACCCTGCGCCGATGATGAGAACATCGAAATTCTGTGTCATGGCAAAGTCCGCAATCGTGGTGGGGAAGCGTGATGATCTATGCGGCAAAGGATCCGGCGTTTGATCGCTCATTGATCTGCCGCTGCACGGACATCAGATGGGCGCGCATCGCCGCTTCTGCAGCCTCGGGATCACGTCTGGCAATGGCATTGGCGATTTTTTGATGTTCAGCATCGCGTTGGGCCACACGTTTGGGGCAACTGGGCGGCGTGTTTTGGGCAACACGCACACGGGCGTCAACGCCGACCTGCCGCAACATCTTATAGAATCCGCCGGCAAGATGGTTTCGGGCGCCACGCACGATTGCCAGATGAAAGCCCAGATCGATTTCACCGGACTCGGCATTTTTAGGCGTTGTCGCCATTTCCGTGATCTGTGCGATCTCCAGTGCAGAGGCACGCAAGGAAGCCAGGCGCGCCAGGCCGGGTTCCATCAACAGACGCAGTTCCAGCACTTCCAGCGGATTTGTCATGCGCACCAGTTCTTCGCTGTAGCGAGGGTGCGGCGTCGACGAGCGCCGTGCGCGAACCGGGTCCAGATCGCCCTTCTGGCGCAAAATCTCCAGGGCCTTGCGCAACTGGTGCCGTTTTACATCGAGTTGCTCTGCAAGGGCACGCTCAGAGGGAAGTTTTTTGTCTTCGTTCTGCAATTGCCGGACAGCAGCGACAATGTCGTCGATGCCATTCAGCTTGTCCGTGTCGTCTGGCGCGGTCAAGTCCGGTTCTCCTCATTTCCACGTATTGGCCCATCTGGCTGGGCGACTTGTCTGGCTCAATTGCCGGGTCCAAATATCGGTCCCAGATATCGGGTCCAAAAATCAGGCCCAAAAATCGGGTAAAGCGGACAGCTCTTCCGCGAGATGGCAAACTATGCCCTCAGGAATGACCTATCATGCTCGTATCCAACCATGCAATTATCAACCACTCTAACTGGTTCTGCCTTGGTTGACAATATTACGTGATGAGTGGTTGACTATTGCGAGCATGTTCGTACTCTTCGATCAGGGCAATCATTGCATCAATGAGGGGATAGACGATGACGTTTGCGGAGACATTTGACTACGTCATCGTTGGTGCGGGGTCTGCCGGATGTGTTCTGGCAAACCGGCTGAGTGAAGATCCTGAGGTAAGTGTTCTTCTGATCGAAGCCGGTGATTGGGACCGCGATCCGATGATCCATATTCCGCTTGGATGGGGCAAGTTGCTGACTGAGCGCCGGCACGACTGGATGTATTTTTGTGAGCCTGAGGACAATGTCGGAGGCCGGCGTGTCGAATGCGCACGAGGCAAGGTTATCGGGGGGTGTTCGTCAACCAATGCCATGGCCTATGTGCGCGGAAATCCAGGCGATTACGATCGCTGGGCTGAGCAGGGGCTGACCGATTGGTCCTATGAAAAGACACTGCCGTATTTTCGCAAACAGGAAAATTGGGAAGGCGGCAGTGATCGCTACCGTGGCAGTGGCGGCCCGTTGAACGTTCAGTTCTGCCGATACAAGGACGCGCTCATCGAGGCCTTTGCCGAGGCAAGCAGATCGGCGGGCTTTGACCAGACAGAGGACTATAATGGTGCCCAGCAGGAGGGCTTTGGCCAGTTGCAAATGACCATTGCCAAAGGTCGTCGCAGTTCGACAGCCTCCGCCTATCTGCGTCCTGCCCTGCGTCGCAAAAACCTCAAGGTTCTGACCAAGGCAATGGCGACAAAAATTCACATTTCAGACGGTCGCGCCACGGGTATCGACTATATGCGTGAAGGATCCTCGCATAGGGTCTCGGCGCGGCGCGAGGTTTTGCTTGCGGGTGGTGTTATCAATACGCCGCAACTGCTTATGTTGTCGGGTATTGGTGATGGCGAAAAACTGAATGCACTGGGCATTGAACCCTTGGTTTCATCACCCGATGTCGGGATGAATCTGCATGATCATGTTTCCGTGATCCTGATGTATCGCCGCAAAAAGCCCGGGCCGTTTTTAAAGATGATGCGGGCTGATCGCATCGGTCTGGATTTCGCAAAGACCTTTTTGACCGGGCGGGGGTTTTCTGCCGATGTGCCGGGTGGCGTTGTTGCCTTCCTGAAAACCGATGCCGAGCGCAAGGTACCGGATCTGCAGATATTGTTTACTGCTGCGCCGCTGGCCGCCTGGCCCTATTTTTCTCCCTTCAAGAAACCGTTCACCGACGGGTTTGCGACACGTATCGTTGCCGTCCAGCCCGAAAGTCGCGGTTTTGTCGCTCTTGCATCAAGCGACCCGCATGCAGCGCCTCTTATCCACCAGAATTTTCTTTCCGCACCACAGGACTGGGCAACGCTTCGTGCCGGATTTCGCGTGGCGCGTGAACTGGCCGCCCAGCCGTCCATGGAGCCTTTTGTCGAAGCCGAGTTTTTCCCCGGCAATGAATGCCAGAATGACGAAGAAATCGACATGCACATACGCAATACATCCATCACCGTGCATCATCCGGCCGGGACATGCCGCATGGGTGTGGATGCTGCTTCCGTGGTCGATCCACAGTTGCGCGTGCGTGGCGTGGATGGCCTTCGTGTGGTTGACGCCTCGGTCATGCCTGATCTCGTCAGCGGCAATATCAATGCCGCAGTTATCATGATTGCCGAGAAAGCGTCTGACCTGATCCGTTCTCAGGCAGAGCAGCCTGTTGCGGCTTAGGGGAAGGGTATTTCCAACCAAACAGCTTCGGTTGGCCGTGATTTTTGGTTGGTTGAGACCTGCGCGAGCAGTCGTTTCGCTTGCGGAAATTTTTTAAGTTATTGAAATTATTTACTAAATATTTTTGGAATTTGCGTTATTTCGTGGTCGCCCTGCTGTAATTACACAACCAAAAGAGTAAAATTCCCTGTTTATTGTCTTGACAGGCGCAACCAGTATAATACGGTTGAGTTGGTTTTGAATATTTCCCAGATTCACAGGTGGTTGATATGTCAGTAAAGCAGACTTCGAATGATGCAATGAGCAACAAGAAAGCTGCCTTGACCGGCCTGTATGACGATCTCTATTCGAAAAACATGTTTCCTTTCTGGGCGACGTCCGAAGGTGTCGACCACGACGAAGTCAAGCAGCTGATGGCCACGTCGAAGGCCGTGCCCTTCGTCTGGAAATATTCCGACATAGAACCATTGCTGCAGCGGGCCGCGCAATTGGTGACGATGGATGACAGTGAGCGCCGGTCGCTCATTTTGTGCAATCCGGGCCTTTCGCCCAAGCGCGCCTCTGTATCGACCATGTATACGGCCTACAGGCTCAACGACCCCGACGAAATCATGCCGCCGCACAAACATTCCCCCAGCGCCATTCGCTTCGGTCTGACGGGTGAAGGTAATTTCACCGGTGTGGAAGGTGAGGATGTTGTCTTCGGACCGGGCGACATGGTGCTGACTCCGAATGATGCCTGGCATAACCATGGCACGGTCGGCGGTGAGCAGGCTGTCAACCTTTCGGTGCTTGATCTGCCGCTGGTGGAAACCCTGCACGCCGTTCATTTCGATCACAAATATACAGAGATCGAGAATGGCAAGGAAATCGAGAAGAAGGTTCAGACGGCCCGCTACCCTTCAGATTATTCCCAGAGCATCTATGGCGAAGGCGGCATGATGCCGCGTTTTGTCGATCACAAGCGCGGCGGTGGCCTGTCTTCTCCCATGTGGGTCTATCGCTGGGAAAAAATGCAGGCACTTCTGGACGCGCACATGGACTGGGACGGTGATCCGCATGAAGGCATTGTCATTGATTATGTCGATCCGACCACAGGTGGCCCGGTTTTCCAGACGATCAATTTCTATGTGCAGATGTTGCGCCCCGGTGAAAAAACCCTGCCCCAGCGCGAGACGGCCAGCCTGTTGCTGGCGCCATTCCGTGGCAAGGGACATTCCATCATTGATGGTGAACGCTTCGATTGGAACCAGTTCGATACACTCGCCGTACCCGGTGGATGCTGGGTCGAACATGTCAATGATTCGGCAACTGAGCCGGTGATATTCTTTGGGGCCACCGACGCACCGACGCAAAAACATCTGCTTCTCTACAAACGTTATGGTCGCAATCAGGCCGGGGACTTGCTCCGTTTCGCCTGACCGCAGCGCAATTTCAAGACCCGCTCCGCGGGGTCGCAAAGCTTCTGCGGGGTTGTGACGGGCTTTACCGGCCCCAAGTCAAGAAAGCGAAAATCAATTGGTCAGCGCATTGAACACGAAACTGATCGGACATATCGACTGCCCCGGCGGCGGGCAGGTCTGGGTTGACGGGAACATTCTTTATATTGGCCATATGCGCGCGCCAAGCGGCACGACGCTGGTCGATATTGCCGACCCACACAATCCGAAAAAAATATGTACGATAGACGTTCCGGTCGGATGGCACTCGCACAAGGTGCGTGCCAAGGATGGATTGATGATCGTCAACCACGAGCGTCTGGGCAATGAGGGTTCGGAAGAGTTCGGCGGCGGTCTTGCCCTTTACGACACGACAAGGCCTTCCGCGCCGAAGCAGATTTCCAAATGGATGACAGGTGGCCGAGGGGTTCATCGCTACGATTATGACGGGCGCTATGCCTTTATTTCACCGACGGCTGAGGGCTATGTCGGCAATATTGTCAAAATCCTGGACCTGATCGACCCTGCCAATCCGGTTGAGGTTGGCAGTTGGTGGATACCTGGCCAATGGGCGGCAGGCGGCGAGGAATATCCCTGGCACAATTACGTACCGCCGCGCTGCCATCATCCTCTGCGCATGGGCAACAGGCTCTATGTCAGCTATTGGCATCATGGTTTGTTCATTCTGGACATTTCAGACATGACCAAACCACGCGCCATCGCCCATATGAATTCCAGCCCGAGCTTTCCGCATCCCACGCATACATGCCTGCCGATTCCGCAATTGCTGAAGGGCAGGAAAATCATGGTGGTTGCCGATGAGGACGTGGCGAAACTCAGGCCATCCCCGCCGGCATTTACCTGGGTCTATGATATAACGGATGAAACAAATCCGCTGCCGATTTCGACCTTTCAGGTGCCCGGCCTCGATACCGACGGCGCGCCGCAGCCACCCATGACCGGTTGCCACCAGCCATCCGAGCGATTTGACGGATCAATCATTCCCTTCGCCTGGTTCGCTCAGGGACTGCGACTGGTTGATATTGCTGATCCTTTCGCACCGAAGGAAGTGGGGCATTACATGCCCGATGCGCCTGAAGGGGCGGATCGGTCCTCATCCAACGATGTGACCATCGACCATCGCGGCATTGTTTACCTGATTGACCGCATTCGCGGTGTCGACATCATCGAAACAAATGTCCTTTAGGAGCATGACGTGACAGACGAAGTCAAAAGATCAAAAGCGCACTATGCGATCGGCAACAAGAACCCGAATTTGCCATTCCACCCGGCCGTGCGTGCCGGTGATTATATCTTCGTTTCCGGACAGGTTCCGAAGGACGAAAACAACGACGTGATCAGCGGCACGATCGAGGAAGAGACGCTGGCGACGTTGAAAACCATCGAGCGCGTCATCGCCCATGAGGGTGCGACACTTGCCGATATCGTGCGGATAACGACCTATCTCGAGGATACGCGGGATTTCGGGCGCTACAACAGGGCTTTCCAGGCTGGTATCGGCGATGCCGTGCTGGCGCGAACGACCGTCGAGGCACGGGCTGTCATCAATACCAAGATCGAAATGGATGCGATCGTTTACCTGCCTCTTTCGGTCGACAAGACCTGAGGCTTTTCAAGATTACGGAGTTGCAAGATATGTACAGACTGCTGGGTAGACAAACGTCCGGAAACGTTCAGAAAATTCTCTTCATGCTGGAGGAGATGGGCGCTGATTATGAGCGGGAGGATTACGGTCGGATTTTTGAAAACACCCAATCCGCCGAATATAAGAGCATGAACCCGACCTCCAAGGTCCCCACTCTGGTTGATGGGGAAACGGTCGTATGGGAGTCCAATACGATCCTGCGCTATCTTGCCAATTCAGGGGCCGGTGATCTCACTGGAGCAACAGCCGCTGAAAAGACCCAGGTCGAGCCATGGATGGACTTCCTTCTGGCTGCAGTGAACCCGGGTTATCTGGCCGCTTTCAAAGGCGCCAAGCTGAGCCCCGAGGAGCATACTGATGCCTACAGGGATCAGGTCAAGGATCTGGTGGCTCAACTGACGATCATGGACAGGCATCTCAACGGCAAGGATTATCTTGCATTGGACAAGCTGACGATCGCCGATATTGCCTGTGCCCCCATCGTCAAGCGTTGCCTTGGTTTCAAGATTGATCGTCCGGCCTTGCCGGCGTTGGAAAGCTGGCTGGGCAAGATGGAGCAACGGCCGGCCATGCAGGCTGCGCTTGCCCCTGCAGCGCCAGCAAACAAGGTGTCGTAATGACCATCCGCCGGGTTGCACTCATTGGCCTTGGGACGATGGGCCCGGGGATTGCCGCGCGGCTTGCCTATGGCGGCCTCAACGTTGCTGCCCATGACATCTCGGCGGAAGCAATGGACCGGGCGAAGGGCATGCTTGGGGTTGCCGAGGGTGTTCTTGATCGTCTTGACATCGAGGCACCGGCGGCGGGCAAAGGCACCGTCGAAATGGTGGACTCTATTGCTGCCGCCGTAGCGGGTGCCGACCTTGTCATCGAGAATGTTCCGGAAAACCTGGAAATCAAGGCTGCAACCTATCGTGAGATTGATCCTTTGATCGCCTCTGATGTCATTGTCGCCAGTGATACGTCGGGTATCCCCATCAGCAAGCTGCAGGCGCATATTTCGCATCCCGGTCGCTTTGTCGGGATGCACTGGTCCAATCCGCCGCACATCATACCGATGATCGAGGTCATTGCCGGCGAAAAGACCGCGCCAGAGACCGTGTCGACCATCCGCGAACTCATCCGCTCGCTGGGACTGCTGCCGGTCGTGGTAAAGAAGGATGTGCCCGGGTTTGTCGAAAACCGTGTTCTTTATGCTTTGCTGCGTGAGGCGGTGGATCTCGTTGAGCGTGGTGTGATTGAGCCTGAAGATCTGGATACCTGTGTATCATGGGGGATCGGCTACAAGATCGCCGTGATCGGCCCGATGGCGCTGCTCGATATGGCGGGCCTGGATATCTATTCTTCCGTCTCGTCATTTCTCAATGCGGATCTGGCCAATCGTGATGATGTATCACCGATCATCAAGGCAAAGGCCGAGGCATCCAAACTGGGTATAAAATCGGGTGAAGGCATGTACAGCTATTCACCCAAGGAGATTGGGGAATTGCAGGTTGACCGTGCCAACAAGCTGATTGCAATCCGGCGTATTCTTGAAGGGCGGGACTGAGATATGAACGCCTATCTGCAGACCATTTTGCCATTGTCCGCGGCGCATTCCACAAGGCGCGGCGTCGGTACGGCTGAGCGGTCGAGCAGCAGGGCAGCACGGGTTTCATATGCACGGCCGTCTATGCCGCACCACAGGCTTTCAACAGCCATTTGCTCCTGCTTGTCATTGAGCAGAGAAAATGTGCCATCCTGCGGGTCGAACCAGAGGTCAACCAATGACTTTGTACCGGGTGAAACCGTCGCCAGTTGTGTTGAGTACCAATGGGCCAGATCCGCGTGGCAGGCCATTGGTTCCGTGCCTTTGTTGGCAACGGACAATGGGGCATTGATCAATCCTTGGGTCCCGGTCTTGACCTCAATGGGGCGCAGTTCCACCGCATTTGCCGAACCGGCAAACACAACAATCGTCATAAACAAGCAACAGGAGAATTTCACGGGAATGCCTCATCCAAGAAAGCCGAATGGCTCAAAGCTGATGAGATCATAGAGCAGGAATAATCATATTCAAACTGCCAATATGGAGGCTACAATGAGAAAATACATTACACCAACGTTAAGCGCCATCCTTCTATCGGGCTGGATGCTTGGAAGTGCGGTTTCAGCAGAGGTCAAATCGATTGCGATCCTGACACCTGAAGAAGGCACCGACTACGGCTGGAATCAGCAGGGTGTCGATGCAGCCAAGGCAGCAGCGAAAGCAGCTGGTATTGAAGTCATCGTGGCGCAGGGTCTGGGCTATGGAGACGTGCGTCCGACGCTTCGCGAACTGGCTGAAGAAGGCGCAAGCCTGATGATCGCCCATGCCAGTGGCTACAACACGGCAGCACCGGAAATTGCCAATGAACTCAATGTTCCGGTCGCTATTGTTGATACACCATCGGCACTGAAAGCAGGACTGATTGGCGACTATACGCTGTCGGGCCATCAGGGCGCCTATCTTGCCGGTCGCATGGCCGCCAAAATGAGCCGTACAAACACCGTCGGTATCGTCGTATCCGGTGAGCCACCCTCATGGAACTCGCAGTCAGCCGGTTTCGCGCAGGGCGTCAAGGCAGAGAATGCCGATACCAAGGTCATCTATGCGGTGATTGGGCCGGCAGCCTATAGCGATGCAGCCGGTGGCAAGCGTGTGACCGAAAGTGTGATTGCCGCTGGTGCGGACATCATCTTTGGTCAGGGTAATGGTTCGAGCTTCGGCATGCTGCAGGCTGTTGAAACGACCAAGGCTGTCGATGGCGGCAAAGTGCTGTTCATTGATGTCATCGGCGACAAGTCACCGATTGACAAGGGTTTCCTTCTGTCTTCGGTCGTCTGGAACATTGAGCCTGTCTACACGGCCATGATCAATGATCTGAAAGCCGATACCTATGGTACAAAGAGCTATGCCATCGGACTTGAGGACGATTCTGTCATGCTTTTGAAAACACCTCAGATTCCGGACAATGTCTGGAGCGACGTGCAGGCACTGCGTGACGATGTCATCTCCGGCAAGATTCCCGTGGAACCCGTCTTCGATGCGACGGCTGTTCGCGCCCTGATGGGCGACGTAAAGGAATAGTTCACTGAGGGGAGGGGCGGTTTGCTGCCCCTCCTGACGTCTTACTGCATATTTTGGAGTTGATCTTGGTACCTCCCAGCGCGTCAAATCAGGCCGAACAGCCGGCTATCATCTCCTTGGAGGGTGTTACCAAGCGGTTCCCTGGCGTGATTGCCAACGATAGTGTCAACCTGGAAATCCGACCTGGAGAGGTTCATGTCCTGCTCGGCGAAAACGGCGCGGGCAAGTCAACGCTGATTGGCATGCTGTCGGGACTTCAGCAACCTGATGCCGGTCGGATATTGATTGATGGCAAGCCAACACCCATCCTGTCGCCGCGTCATGCGCTTTCCCTGGGCATTGGCACCGTCTTTCAACATGCCATGCTTGTTCCGGGTTTGACAGTTGCGGAAAACCTTCTGCTGGGCGAACCCTGGTGGCGGCTTCCGAAAAAAGAAGCTTTGCGTGAAAAAGTAACGGCGCTTGCTGACTCCCTTGGGGTGCGCATTGATCTCGATGCCGTCGCTTCACAACTTTCACTGGGCGAACAACAATTTGTAGAAATCCTGCGCGCGTTGCTGCGCGACAGTCGCGTGCTGATCCTTGATGAATCCACATCCATGCTCACGCCATCGGGTGTCGAGGAACTGGGCGCTTTGATGCGCCGTCTGGTCGAGCGTGGCCTGGCGATCGTCTTTATTACCCACAAGCTGCGCGAGGCTGCCGCGTTTGGCGATCGCATATCGGTGCTGAAACTCGGCCGCAAGGTCAGCGAGATTTCGCCCGAACGCTTCCGCAGCGTGGGAGAGGACGAACTCATCGGTGAAATCGTTGAAGCCATGTTTGGCAAGCAGCATGATGATCCGGACGCGGCAGACCGCAGCCCGAAGATCTTTCCCGTTGAGACGCCAGCAATTCTGTCCGTTGACAATCTCACCCTGGCACCCAGCGCCACAACGCCAGGGCTGGCAGGCATATCCTTTGAATTGCGGCCAGGCGAACTTTTGGGGATCGCCGGTATTGACGGCAATGGGCAAAAGCAATTGGCGGAGGTTCTTTCCGGACAGGAAAAGGCTTCAGGCGGCAGGATATTGCTGGAGAACCAGCCGATCGAAAGGCTTTCTGTCGGCGAGCGCCGTGACCTTGGGTTGCGCTATCTGACCGATGACCGGCTTGGTGAGGGGACGGTTGGCACCTTCGCCGTATCGGTCAATTTTCTGCTGAAGCAGATTGACCACCCGCCTTTCTGGAAAAAGGGCATCGAACAAAGCAGTCTTATTGAGCGGCATGCGGTGCAACTGATGAGTGAATATGATGTGCGTGCTCCAGGCAGTCAAACGCCAGTTGGGCGGCTGTCGGGAGGCAATATCCAGAAAGTGCTGCTGGCGCGCGAACTGGCCGGAGGCGCAAAGGTGGTCATATTCAACAAGCCGACCTATGGGCTCGATCTGGCCAATACATTGGCGATCCGACAGCGTATCCTGGATATTGCCGCAGAGGGAAAAGGTGTTTTGTTGATCTCTACAGACCTGGAAGAACTGCTTGGAATTTGTGATCGTATTGCCGTGATGGATGCCGGTAAATTGACCGGCATCGTGGACAATAGTCCTACAGCGCGAACAGATGTCGGACGACTGATGATCGGACTGGCAGCATGAGCAGTGAAACAGGGTCCGCAACCCAAGGGCAGATGCCTTTGAAAAAACCGGGAAGCGCCATCGCACACAGGCTTGTCCTGACAATCGGGCCGATCCTGATTGCGCTGATCCTCGGTGGCCTCATTCTTCTGGCGCTGGGCGTCGATCCGATAAAATATTATGGTTACGTAATCCAGCGCGGATTGCTGTCGCCCACCGGCATCCAGCAGACTCTGACCCGCATGGCGCCACTTCTGTTTCTGGCCGCCGGACTCATCGTCGCCTTTCGTGCCGGTATATGGAACCTTGGTGCTGACGGACAGTTTCTTCTCGCCGCAGTGATCGCGGCGGCAAGTGCGCCCTATCTGGCGGATTTCATGCCGTCCTGGCTTGCGGTGATCATCGCCTTCGTGCTGTCGACAGCCGTTGCGGTCATCTGGTCGCTGGTGCCGGCCCTGCTGCGGGCCTATCAGGGTGTCAATGAAATCATCACGACCCTGATGATGACGTTCCTCGGCGTATCGCTTGCCAATGTGCTGGTGAAGCTGGTGTTTCTCGATCCGTCAACGACCGTTCCGCAGACCCGTACCCTGCCGGTGGCGGATCGGCTGCCGCGCCTGTTTGATACGACAATCAGCAGCGGACTCATTTTCGGGCTGATTGCCATTGTGGCCGTGCATCTGATGATGACCCGCACGGCATTTGGCCTGAAGCTGCGCATCGTCGGCGCCAATACACGCGCAGCGATCCATTCCGGTCTCAGTGTGCCGCATTTGACGGTTGCCGTCTTTGCCCTATCGGCCGGCTTGTGTGGCATGGCCGGCGCCATCGATATTCTCGGCGTGCAGGGCAATGTGCGGGCTGACTGGAATCCCGCTTACGGTCTGACTGTCATTCCGATGGTCTTTCTTGCGCGGTTCAACGGGTTTGCTTCCATAGCCTTTGTGCTGCTTTTGTCGGTGCTTTCCATTGGTGGGGAAAGTGCTGCCAGGCGTCTGGGTGTTCCGACAGTCTTTACCCTTTTGCTGGTCGCCATTGTTCTGATCGTCCTGGCGATTGCGGAATATATCGACCACCGTCACAACCAGGCTGCAAAGGCATGAGCGATGAGTGACCTTTTCAGTGATGTATTCCTCGGCGCGCTGTTCTTTGGCGCTGTAACAGCAGCGATCCCGCTGCTTCTGGCGGGACTTGGTGAACAGATGTCCGAAAAGGCCGGCGTGCTGAATATCGGCATTGAAGGCATGATGATTGCCGGGGCCTATGCAGGCTTTCTTGGCGCCTACTACTCGGAATCTTTGTGGCTCGGATTTGCCACCGGTGCTTTCGGCGGCATAGTCGTTGCCTCTATCATGGTCTTGCTCTGTGTTCGTTTTGGACTCAATCAGATTGTCATCGGCATTGGGCTGACACTCGGGTTTGAAGGGCTGACGGCGCTGCTGCATCATTTCCAGTTTTCACGTACCTATCCGCGCCTTCCTGCAGCCGATGTTACAGTCGTGCCCTATCTGTCCGACATTCCCATCCTTGGGCCGGCGTTGTTCAAGCATCACCTTGTTGTCTATCTGGCTGTTTTGCTGGTTTTCGTGCTGGCCTTCGTTTATCGGCGCATGCAACTGGGCCTCAATCTGCAGGCTGCCGGCGACAAGCCCGCTGCGCTTGACGTGGCGGGGGTCGATGTGGTGCGTACGCGCGCATTTGCCGTCTTCACAACAGGCGCACTGGCAGGACTGGGCGGCGCCTATCTGGCAAATATCGGTGCCGGTATCTTTGTCCCCTTTATCACAAATGGCGCCGGTTTCCTGGGGATTGTCCTGGCCATGCTGGCGCGTGGACGGCCGTTCTGGGTGCTTTGCGGTGCCCTGCTGTTCGGTGTGTGTCTGTCGCTCACGACCGCGCTTCAGGTCGCCGGCATCAATATACCCACCGATGTGATCCAGATGATCCCTTTCCTTGCCGTCATGGCGATGCTGATCATGTTTGGGCGCAAATCGAGTCTGCCAGCGGCGCTGGGGATACCCTATGAGCGGGGGGCACGCTGAGAAAGAAAAGCAACACGCCGGATTACGAGGGGTGCCGGCCTACAAAGGAGAATGAATATGTCTGATACCAAGGTATATCTGCTGGATGGCGGTTCACTGGTTCTTGATGGATACCACGTGTTCTGGAATCGCGGCCCAGGTGGCGAGGTGCGTTTTCCGGTCTACTCGATCCTCATCGAACATGCGGAAGGCCGCTTTCTCATCGATACCGGCTATGACTATGATCATGTCATGAAAGTGCTGCCTTTCGAAAAACCGATGCAAACGAAGGATCAGACGATCCCGGGTGCCTTGGGGCTCATCGGCCTTGAGCCGAAAGATATCGATGTGGTCTTCAATTCACATTTTCATTTTGACCATTGCGGCGGCAATAAATTTCTGCCGGACGCCAAGAAGATCTGCCACAAATCCGAGGTGCCGCAGGCCTGCAATCCGGAGGCATTCGAGCATCTGGGCTATTCTGACCTGAGTTTTTCGGCGGAAGCGGCTGAAGCGCGGGGCATGACCGATCAATTGCTGGCTGGAACGACCCATGCCAACTCCACCTTTGAAGGCGTGGAAGGCGATATCGAGCTTGCCAAGGGAGTCAATCTCTACTTCACGCCCGGCCACTCCATTGGCCACTACAGCCTGATGGTCAATTTTGCCAATCGCCGGCCGATCGTCTTCACCATCGATGCGGCCTATACGCAGCAAAGTCTTGAAACCCTGTGTCAGGCATCCTTCCATATTGATCCCGTGGCGGGTGTCAAATCCATGCATCGTGTCAGACAATTGGCCGAGGACAACAATGCGGAGCTGATTTACTCGCACGACATGGAGAACTTCAAAACATACAGGACCGGAACGCAGTTTTACACCTGATCCCGGTTTCAAGGAGATTTTCATGCGTTATCCAAATGATACGGAACCGGTCATCACGCTGACCTCGGGGCCCGTCAACGCCTATGCCGATGTGCTTCGCGGTCTCAGCCGCACCGTCCTTTACGACTATGATCCGGCTTTTCAGTTGTTCTATGAAAAGACCGTCGAAAAATGCCAAGCGGCCATGCGGCTGTCGACAAAGCCGGTCATCCTGCAGGGAGAGCCGGTTTTGGGACTGGAGGCGGCTGCCGCCTCACTGATTGCGCCCGGGGACACGGTGCTCAATCTGGCCTCAGGCGTTTACGGCAAAGGGTTTGGCTATTGGGCCAAACGCTATTCGCCCAACCTGCTTGAGATTGAAACAGCCTATAATGAGGCGATTGATCCGCAAGCCGTCGCCGACATGCTGAAGGCGCATCCGGAAATCAGCGTGGTCGCGGTCTGCCACCACGATACACCTTCAGGCACCATCAATCCGATCAATGAAATCGGGGCTTTGGTTGCGGCTCACGGTGCCTATCTGATTGTCGACGCGGTCTCGTCCTTTGGTGGGATGAACACCCATCCCGAGGATTGCCAGGCGGATATTTATGTGACCGGGCCCAACAAGTGCCTGGGCGCACCACCCGGACTGACCATGTTGGGCGTCAGCCCACGGGCCTGGGAAAAGATGAAGGCCAACGATGCCGCGCCGCGCGCCTCGATGCTGAGTATCCTCGATTGGGAGAATGCCTGGTCGAAGCAGGAACCTTTTCCATTCACGCCCTCGGTGGCTGAAATGAATGGTCTGGATGTGGCGCTGGACCTCTATTTGAATGAGGGGCCTGAAAATGTCTGGGAGCGACACGCATTGACCGCAAAGGCCACACGGGCCGGTGCTGTCGCGATGGGCCTGTCGCTTTGGGCTGCCAGTGAATCCATTGCCTCACCGACGACAACGGCGATCCGCACACCGCAGGGCATTGACGAGAACAGCCTGCGACAGACGGCGCGAGGACACTACGGTGTGGTGTTTTCCTCCGGTCGCGGTGAGACAATGGGCAAACTCACCCGTATCGGACATATGGGGCCAACAGCACAGCCGATCTATTCCATTGCCGCATTGACGGCCTTTGGCGGGGCGCTGAATGCGCTTGGCCATCGGGTGGACATCAGCAAGGGAATAGATGCGGCAATGGCCGTGATAGACGCTGCAGCGTGACACAATAAAATTCATAAGGGGAATGCAAAATGACAGATCGACTGAGTGGAATGACTGCACTGGTAACGGGCGCCGCCCAGGGCATCGGAAAATCCATTGCCAAGCGTCTGGCGGCAGATGGAGCAACCGTGGTGGTCAGTGACATCAATGCGGCAGGCGGCAAGGCCGTGGCTGACGAGATTGGTGGCAAGGCCATCGCCATCGCTGCTGACATCTCCGATGAGGCATCCGTCAAGGCGCTTTATGATGAGATATCAAAGAGCACCGGCGGCATTGATATTCTGGTCAATAATGCCAGTATTGTGCCCTTCGTTGCCTGGGATGATGTTGACCTGGCCCATTGGCAGAAAATCATTGGCACAAATCTGACGGGTACCTTTTTGGTGACACGCGCCGGAACTGACCAGATGCGGGCCAATGGCAAACAGGGACGGGTGATCTCGATCGCTTCGAATACCTTTATGGCCGGAACGCCCAATATGGCGGCCTATGTGGCGGCCAAGGGCGGCGTGATCGGTTTCACCCGTGCGCTGGCAACAGAGCTTGGCCAATACAATATAACCGTCAATGCCGTGACACCGGGGCTTATCGAGAGCGATGGGGTCAAGGCCAGTCCGCATAATGATGCCTTCGATTTCGTCGAAATGCTGCAGGCAGTCAAGGGCAGGGGACAGCCTGAGCATATAGCTGATGTGGTTGCCTTTCTGGCGTCCAATGATGCACGCTGGGTCACCGGCCAGACGCTGAATGTCGACGCCGGCATGGTTCGTCACTAGAGTTGCTGTAAGACGGCCCGTGATCGGAAGTGATCACGGGTTGCTACCCTGCGCCATTGCAAGCAGGTTTTGATCGATCAGTTTTCGCTCATCATCGCTCACCAGGTTCGCACCGAAGAGCTTCATGCTGTGCAGCCCCTCAATCACGAAAAACACTGTCAGGACATTCGCCAGGTCAGGCGTGTGGGCTTTCAGCCTGTCGAGCAACCTGCGCCTGAATTCGTTGAGCGGACAAAGGAAGTCGGGGTCCTCTGCCATGGCGGAAAATATCCATGCGGCCGGGGGATGGGTTTCGTCGCATGCTATCAACGACAGCCTGACATAGGCACGCATCAGGTCTTCGCCTTTGCCTTCCGCGGGATTCGTGGCAGCTTCCAGAGCGACCTCAAAATTGCGAAGATATTCCTCCACCAGTCCCTGCATCAACTTTGCCTTGCTGGGAAAATGATAGAGCAGCCCGCCTTTTGATACGCCAGCGCGTTTGGCAACCGCTTCCAGTGACAGGCTTCCAGGCCCACTGTCGTGCGCCAGCTCAACGGCGGCGGCGAGTATCTTGTGTTTGGAACTGGGCCGTTTTTTGGCCATAGCTTACCTCCCGGGGTGTCTTGCTGTTTCCGAGTGGTATCGGTGGCAATGCCCTGTCGGAACCATCATAATTCCAATTGACAATACCGTCCAGACGGTACAGTAAAGAAATGAAATATTAAATCGTCATTCCTGTCAGGGGATGGCTGTGCAATCTTAACCGTGTAACAGGCCTTCGTTTCATTGAATCGATTGCCTGCTGCATGTATTTGGTGTTCAAATTGCCTCTCGGAAGGCTATTTCGTATTTTCCGAGAACGCACTTCATACACTTCACAGGGGCTTTCCGTGATCAAGCGCTTTATTATCGCCTTCGTTCTGCTTGTACTGGTTTGTGGCGGCATTGTCGGTTTCAATCTTTTTCGTGACGAGGCAATCGAGCAATTCTTTGCCAACCGCAAGGCGCCTGCCTCGACGGTTTCCACCATGGTTGTGGAGCCAATCACTTGGACACCGGGAATTGATGCACTGGGGACCGTCGGCGCGGCGCAGGGCGTTGATCTAACCGTGGAAACATCTGGCATCGTCAAGGAAATCCTGTTTTCTGCCAATGAGCGCGTCACTCAGGACAAGGTTCTGGTGCAGCTTGATGACGGGGTGCAAAAAGCTGATCTTGCAGCAGCCACCACACAGGCGGCGCTTGACCAGCAGACGTTGGATCGTGCGCGGGAATTGAAGGCGCGTGGTGTTGGAACCGAGGTCAGTGTCGATACGGCGCAAGCAGCTGCTTCAGCCTCGAAGTCTCTGGCGGTGAAGTATCAGGCTGTGCTGGATCAAAAGCAGGTGCGCGCGCCGTTTTCGGGTACCATGGGTATCCCGCGGATCGATACGGGCCAATATATATCACCTGGCAAGGTCATTGCGACGCTGCAGGATCTTGAGACCATGCGGATCGATTTCACGGTTCCGGAACAAAGGTTTGATGATCTGAAAATTGGCCAAAGGGTTGTCCTGGGCCTGACCACGGACACCATGCCGTTTTTCGGGCTGATCACCGGTATCGATCCGAAGGTAGATTCGGTCAGCCGGCTGGTCTCTGTGCGGGCGGAAATCAACAACGCTGAGGGGCACCTCAACCCAGGCCAGTTCCTGCAGGTAAGGGTTGAACTGCCAACGGAAGAAGGGGTGCTGTCGGTGCCGCAAACGGCTTTGGTCAGCAGCCTGTATGGCGATTTCATTTATGTTGTGCGCAAAGCCGAGAGCGCTGCACCTGCAGCAGATGAAAACGCTGCTGCACCTGCGGAGCCGGACGCCGATGTTGCTGAAAAGTCTGAGGCAGAAGCGCTGATTGCGCGCCAGATTTTTGTCACGGCGGGACGTCGGGCAGACGGCATGGTGGAGATCAGTAAAGGCCTGTCGGCAGGTGATCAGGTTGTTACAGCCGGCCAGAACCGTCTGTACAATGGCGCTTCCGTGGTCATCGACAATTCGGTTGTTCCCGATGTCGGCAATACGTCCGAGGCGGTTGCACAATGAGTTTTTCAGACATTTTCATTCGCCGACCCGTCCTTTCGACGGTGGTTGGTCTGCTGATCCTGCTGCTCGGTTTCCAGGGCATTTTCAATCTCTCGGTGCGTCAATATCCGGAGGTCGACGAGACTGTCATCACAATCACGACGGTCTATCCCGGCGCCAGTCCGGACCTCATTCAGGGCTTCATCACCACGCCGATTGCTGCGGCTGTCGCCACCACTGAGAATATTGACTATGTGACGTCGCAAAGCCGTCCCTCGACCAGTGTCGTCACGGTTCAGATGAAGCTTGGCTCGAACCCGGATGTGGCGCTCACCGAGGTGATGTCCAAGGTCCAGCAGGTGAGGGGTGAATTGCCCAGCGAAGCCAAGGACCCGACGATCGTCAAGGGAACGGGACGCCAGTTCGCGATCATGTATCTGGCGATGCAAAACCCGAACATGACGTCGGAGCAATTGACGGAATACATCAAGCGGGTCATCCGTCCGCGCGTTTCAACGATCCAGGGCGTGGCGGAGATCCAGATATTGGGTGCTGCCAACTATTCCATGCGGGTCTGGATCGATCCGATCAAACTGGCAGCGCGCGGCATTACCGCGGCCGAAACACTTGCCGCCATCAATGCGTCGAATTTTCTTTCCGCACCGGGCAAGACTGAAAATCAATTTGTTGCCTATTCCATCACCCTGCGCTCGACCCTGCAGACGGCTGAAGCTTTTTCGCAATTGCCTTTGAAATCTGAGAACGGCAATGTGATACGGCTGCGCGATGTCGCCACGGTGGAACTGGGCGCCGAGAGCAATGATACCATTGTCAGTTTCAATGGCGATCCCGGCACCTTCATCGGCATATTCCAGACACCGGCGGCCAATCCGCTTGACACGGCAGCAGCTGTGGCAGCCGAATTGCCGGCCATTCAGGCGAGCCTGCCTGATGGCATGAAAATCACGCTTGTCTATGATGCCACAGAAACCATCAGCGCTTCGATCGAAGAGGTTTTCAAGACCATAGCAGAGGCGGTTGCCATCGTCATCGTCGTCATCTTGCTCTTCCTGGGTTCATTCCGGTCGGTGCTGATGCCGGTTGTGACCATACCGCTGTCACTGATCGGCGTGTGTTTCATGCTGTTGATGATGGGCTATTCAATCAACCTTCTGTCCTTGCTTGCCATGGTGCTGGCGATTGGACTTGTGGTGGATGACGCCATTGTCGTGGTCGAGAATATCCACCGACATATCCAGGAGGGTATGAAGCCGATGGAGGCCTCCTTCGCCGGCATGAAGGAAATATCATCGGCTGTTGTGGCCATGACGATCACCCTGGCTGCGGTTTTTGCACCATTGGCCTTCACCGGTGGTCTGACGGGATCTCTGTTTCGGGAGTTTGCTCTGACGCTTGCCGGCGCTGTGGTCATCTCGGGTTTTGTCGCACTGACCATCACACCAATGATGAGTGCGCGGCTGCTCAAGGCTGGCGAACCAAGCCGCTTTGCCGCTTTCGTCGACCGCACGTTCGACCGGTTCGCCAATCTGTATGAGCGAATGGTTTCCGGATCGCTGAAGTATCGCCCGGTTACGCTGATGATTGTGATCGCGCTGGTTGGGGTGACCGCTTTCATGTTTACCAAGACGTCGGGAGAACTGGCGCCTGAGGAAGATTCCGGAGCATTGTTCTCGCTGGTCACCGCGCCGCGTTACGCAACCAGCGAATATACGGCGCTTTATACCAAACAAATGCGCGAATTGACCGAGGACATTCCCGAACTGGAGGCCGACTTCCAGATCGTTGGATTCGGCGGAGGCACCAATTCGGCCATCGCACTTTGGGCATTCAAGGACTGGGGTGAGCGGGACCGTTCGCAGAAGGAATTGCAAGCCGATATTCAGGGCCGCATTTCCAAGGTTGCCGGTGTTCAGGCCTTCGTTTTCGCACCTCCGTCCCTTCCGGGTGCCGGTGGCGGACTGCCGATATCACTGGTCATTCAGGCGACCGGCGACCCGAGCCAGGTCTATGAGGTGGCAGAGCAGATTCGGCAACAGGCGCAGGCCTCCGGCCGGTTCATCATCGTGCAGAATTCGCTGGCCTATGATGCACCGCAGGTCACAATCTCCATTGACCGGGACCGTGCAGCAGCGCTCAGCCTGCCGATCCGCGACATCGGCACCACACTGGGGCTCATGGTCGGCGGTGGATCCATTGCGCAGTTCGACAGGGATTCCAACAGTTACGACATCATCATGCAGGTGCCGCAGCGCTATCGCAACAATCCGGAGCGTCTGGGGGAATTCTTTGTTCGCAGCATTAGTGGCGATATGGTGCCGCTTTCAGCTGTCGTGACCATTTCGACCAATGCATCGCCTGCTGCGATCGAGCAGTTCAACCAGCTCAATTCGGCGACGATTTCCGCCTTGCCACTGCCTGGAGTGACGACCGGAGATGGCCTCAAGACGATCGAAGATATTGCCCGTCCGCTGTTGCCAGCTGGTTTCTTTATCGAATATTCGGGTCAGTCGAGGCTGGAGAAAACACAAGGCAATACGATCGTGATCGCCTTTGCGCTCGCACTGGTGATCATCTATCTGGTGCTTGCAGCCCAGTTCGAAAGCTTTCGTGATCCGCTTATCATCATGATGTCGGTGCCATTGTCGATCTTTGGTGCGATCATCCCGCTCAATCTCGGGCTTGGTACACTTAATATCTATACGCAGGTCGGGTTGATCACACTGATCGGGCTGATTACCAAACATGGTATTTTGCTGGTGGAATTCGCCAATCAATTGCGCGAGGAACAAGGGCTGTCACGGCGCGAAGCGATCATTGCTTCCGCCAAGGTGCGTTTGCGTCCCATTCTGATGACCACGGCGGCCATGGCACTGGGCGTCGTGCCGTTGATCACGGCAGAGGGCGCGGGCGCGGCAGCGCGCTATTCGATGGGCCTTGTGATCTTCACCGGTATTCTGGTCGGCACCATGTTCACCCTGTTTGTGGTGCCCATGTTCTACACATTCATCTCGCGCAAGCACCTGGTGTCCCACGAGGGCGATGAACAGGTCGCCGATAACGCCGTCCGGCAGGAGTGACATGCAAGCAGGCCGGTTGGAGAATGCCGGCCACAAAACCAGAAGGGGCTCACGTCCTGTAAGGTGCTGAGTGAACGAGACGCTGTGACAAGTGAACACAGTGCCGGGCGTATTAAATATGCTGAAATTCACATATAAGGGATTGGGACTCGGTTTCTGGAGGCTATGATGTCGGCACGCACGGGATTTTCGGTGACGCAGATTCGTCTGCATTGGATCATAGCGGCGTTGATCGTCATTCAATTTGTCTTCCATGAGTGGATGGTCGAGGCCTGGGACATTATCGAAAAGGGCGGCACTGTCGCCTTTAGCCCCCTTGTTGCATCGCATGTATTTGGCGGTATCGCGGTCCTGCTTCTTGTCCTTTGGCGCCTTGTCCTGCGTTTCAGGCGGGGTGTACCGCTGCCACCGGAGAATGAGCCTGCACTATTGCAGTTGATGGCCCATATCGTTCACTGGTCGCTTTACGCGCTGATGATCCTGATGCCGCTCTCGGGCATGGCAGCCTGGTTCCTGGGTGTCGAGGCGGCGGCCGAGGCGCATGGAATCATGCGGATATTCATGCTTGTGCTGGTGGCGATCCATATTCTGGCTTCGCTGTTTCACCATTTTATTCTGAAAAGCGGCGTCCTTCTTCGCATGAAAAACCCAGCGGAATGAATGTGACCCGTTTCTTCAGCGGGTGCCCGGCGCATGGTCTTGTGTGACCCTGCGCGCCTCTTCGCCAATCATGTCGCGCAGCCATCTGTGGGTGGGCGACAGATTGGTGCGTGTCGTCCAGTACTGATAAACAGGCAGGTTACCGGTAAACGGGCTCTCCAGTATGGCGATATTGTCGCCCAGGGTGTTGGCGAGTAGCAGCGGTATCGTGGCCACAAGATCAGTGCCTTCGATCAGCCTTCCCACTTCGCTTGTGCTCGGCAGGTCAATAATCACATCGGTGCTGATGCCTTCGGCCTCGGCTGCCTGTCGGTGTCCCGGTGACCATCCTCCCTGATAGGAAATCAGCACATGCTGCGCCGCCCCATAGTCTGCAGGGCTCATTGTTTTTCCACATAGCGGATGGTCCGCATGGACAACACAGACATATCGGTCTTCCAGCAGCCGACGCCGGAACAGGCGTTCACTGCCCTGCAGGACCGGTGAAAGCAGCAGGTCACACGCACCACGGTGCAATTGCCGGTGACCGTCCACACCTGACGGCATGATCTTCAGCCGGATGCCCGGCGCGTCTTTGCGCAGGCGACGCAATATGGATGGCAGGACCACGGCGCGCTCGTAGTGATTGCATGACAGGGTGATGTCGGTGCGGGCCTGGCTTGCGTCAAACGCCGTCGGTTCGACCATGGCGGCGATCTGATCGAGGATCATCTCGACACGGGCGACAAGTTCGGTGCACCGCAAAGTGGGTGAGACACCACGCCCCTGCCGCACGAATAGCGGATCATTGAATGCTGTGCGCAGGCGATCGATGGCATAGGAGACGGTTGACTGGTTCTGTCCCAGTTGTTCTGCCGCCCGGGAAAAGGAACCAAGGTCATGGACCAGTTTGAGCGTTTTCAGGGTGCGTATATCGAGACTGGTTATATCGAATTCATGCATAATCCTTATTGAGTTCATCTGATTGATAAATGCAAGCAGTGAACAGTAATCTCCCATTTCATGGACCGGGAGTAACAAAGATGCCTGCTGAAGCTCAAGAAATGACGGCGGAGACCGTCGACTTTGAAAAAATGTGGCACGACCCCTATCCGCTGTTCAAACATTTGCGCGCCAACAATCCTGTCGCATGGGTGCCGCAGGCTAATCATTTCATGGTGACACGCTTTGATGACATCGTCCACGTCGAGCGCAACCAGGACATCTTCCGGTCTCTGGAGCCGCGCTCGCTTGTTCATAAAGTGATGGGGCACAGTTTCATGCGCAAGGATGGCGATGCGCAGCTTGCAGAGCGGAAGATTGTATTCCCGAGTTTCAGCCCCGCTGCTGCAAAGAAAATCTGGGCGGAGAAGTTCAGATTGATTGCCACGGATCTGCTTGACCAGATTGAAGGCAAAGGCAAAGCCGACCTGTTCGTCGACTATGCGACACCGATGGCGGCGCGCTGCCTATGCGAGGTGACCGGGCTGACAAATGTCGATTGGCGGGACATTGCACGCTGGTCACAGGCCATGATGGATGCTGTTCAGAACTATGCGGGCGATGCGGAAATCGCCCGTCTTGGACGGGAAGCCAGCGATGGCATTGATGCCGCCATTGACGAGATGATCGGGGCCAGACGTGCGGATGAAGACAAGAGCCTGCTGGCGATGATGGCCGCCGGCGGCATGCCGCTGGACTCTGTTCGCGCCAATCTGAAGGTCATCATCGGCGGTGGTCAGAATGAGCCGCGTGATGCCAATGCGGGCCTGATCTGGGCCTTGCTGTCCAATCCTGATCAGCTTGCGGCGGTTCGCGCGGATGATGCATTGTGGATGCGCGGTTTTGAAGAATATGTGCGCTGGATTTCTCCTATCGGCATGTATCCGCGCACCGTTGACAAGCCTGCAGAACTCGGCGGCGTCATGCTTCAACCGGATGACCGCCTGTTCCTGCTTGTTGGCTCGGCCAACCGGGACGAAGCCAAATTCGAGCAGGCAGACATATTTGATCTTCATCGCGAAAAGAAGCAGCATCTGGCATTTGGTTCAGGGCCGCATTTTTGTGCGGGGGCATGGGTGGCGCGGATGCAGGTTGCCAATATTGCCGTACCCATGTTGTTTGCGCGGCTCAAGGGACTGACGCTTGATGAGGATGATCCGGTGCGTTGCGGCGGCTGGGCCTTTCGTGGCGTGCTCAATCTGCCCGTACGCTGGGATCATTAGAACGCCGAGACATCGTCTTTTCAGAGACCTGTCACCGGGAAGAAGCCGAATGCCAAAGATTGCTTTCATCACGCGTAGCGGCGAAACTCGGGCCGTTGATGTGGCTCTGGGCACCAGTGTCATGCAGACGACCGTCGACAATGATGTGCCGGGCATGGTGGGGGAGTGCGCTGGTTCTGCCATGTGTGCAACCTGTCATTGTTTGGCTGATGCACAAGCCTTCCCGGCTTTGCCGCCGATTGATGAAAATGAGGACGCGATGCTGGACGCCACAGCCAGTGAACGCACGGCGCAGAGCCGACTCGGTTGCCAATTGATCGTCACAGAGGATCTGGAAGGGCTGATCGTTCAACTGCCTGATAGACAAATATGAGGTTTACACCCCTACCAATGCATCTGCGTGAACCGAAGCGGAGCGTTTTTACATAACATGTTCATTATTGCCCGTTTTGTGTGTCAAAGGCGATGCATGCGAGTTGCAGTTGTTCCGCTTTCTGTGCCATCCTGTAAGGATTAAGAACAGATCTGGAACGAGACAGCTCCATGGACACGCCTGCTGGCAATGGGAAAATGAAAGTGCGCCTGCGCAGTTTTTCCAATTCACTGCCGATGTCTCTGCTCAAGGCGCGTGAATCGGTGATGCAGCGTTTTCGCTCATCGCTTCGACTTTTCAACATCACCGAACAGCAATGGCGTGTTTTGCGCGCTTTGAGTTCAGTGGAAAGTATTGAAGTGACCGTATTGGCGAAGGCCACGTTTCTGCTGGCTCCATCCCTGTCGCGTATCCTGAAGGATCTGGAGGAACGTCATCTGGTGATCAAGACACCGGTGCCCAGTGATCTGCGTCGTTCGCTGGTATCGGTAACGCCTGATGGACTTAAACTGATTGATGCGGTCGCGCCGCATTCGGAGAGGATCTACTCGGAAATTACCCAGGCCTTTGGCGAAGAGAAAATGAAGCTGCTGCAGGATTTGCTCAAGGAACTGGAAACGGACATCAACAATCTCCCGGCCATCGTCCACGACGCTGCGGATCGGCAGATGCCTGAATTCAGCCAGACGACTGCCGGCTTGCCGCGTGGCAGGCCTCGCAAGTCTTAAACGGGCTTTTCAAATCGGTGATTTCTGCGTCTTGAGCGATTAACTCTGGTCCGCCTTGGCTGCAGTGCGGCCTATATGGATGACATAGAGTGCGGTGAAGATACTGATTGCAGAGACGGTAAACATCACAAACAGCAGGGTTGACGATGCGCCTGTCGCAGCCACCAGGGAAGCGGCTGCCGCTGAAATCAAGGCGCCGCCGCCCATTTGTATGCAGCCCCCAAGTCCGGAGGCGGTGCCTGCGAGATTGGGACGGACGCTGACGATGCCGGCAACGACGCTGGGAAGGGTAATGCCGTTTCCGAGGCCAACGAAAACCATCGGCCCGAAAATACTCAGCGGATGCTGAAATCCAAGCTCGAACAGGATAATGGCCAGCAGCACACCCAGTGTCGCGATGACGGCACCGGCCAGTGACATCGTATTTATACCCATTTTGGTCGCGAAACGACCGGAGGTAAAATTGCCGAGAATGTAGCCGAAGGTGACAATGATGAAATAAAGCCCGAATTGGGTCGGGGTCAGATGATAGACGTCATAGGCAACAAAAGGCGCCCCCGCGAGCAAGGCATAAAAGGTCCCGACGCTGAAAGCTGCAGTTGCCGAGTATCCCCAGAAACGGCGGGAACGAAACAGCGTTGGATAATGTGCGATTTGCTCGCGGAAACTGCTGTATCCCTGTGTGTTGGTCTCCTTGAGTGTCAGAAACACTGCAATCGTAATGAGACTTCCCAAGGCAAACATTGCTATGAAATTGGATTGCCAGCCAAAATGCTCATCGAGGAAGCCGCCCATGGTTGGCGCAATCATCGGCCCCAGCGCCATGCCCATTGTCAGATAACCAATCTGGCTTGCGGCCTGATCGGGTTCATAAAGATCACGAATGATCGCCCGGCTCACAACCATTCCGGTCACGGCAGTTGATTGAATAATTCGACCCAGGATCAAGACTTCGATATTCGGTGCAAACAGGCAAAGCAGGGTTCCAGCAAGAAATATGACCATGGCAACCAGCATGACACTTCTGCGCCCATAACGGTCCGACAGTGGTCCAACAATCAGCTGAACCACAGAAGACGTAGCCAGGTAGATCTGGACAAGCAGTTGAATGACCGCGCTGTTGGTTGAGAAATGGGCTGCCATTGCGGGCAGGGATGGCAGCAAAAGTGTCATTGACACGGATCCCAACGCAGTGGCGCCGATCAGTGTCATGATGTGTGGTTTGCGTGGAAGGTTCATGGAGGGCAGCTTTGACCGGTTGATTGATTATTGACGTGAGATGGCTTGTCTTCTCGGCAAGTCCGTCTCCTGATGCCTCACGGATGCGTCCCTTGAGTCTTTCTGTACCGAAGCACATCGCATGGGTATAAGTACCCTTAGACTGGCTTGAGCCTTGTGGGAACCCACACTGTGATCAGGTGCTGTTATCAACAGTTGCGATTGGCTTGACGCGGGTTGCACCGCTCAGGCAATACAGGCAAGCAGTGTGTTCCGGTGCAATCAAAACCTGGGGTCTTGCGGAAAACACAACGGATTGGGTCTGAAAGAAACATGAAAAAAGCGAAAACGGCAATTGCCGCATTGGAGGCTTGTGCGGAGACTATCCGCCTGCCACACGCCGATGGCCAGACCGTATGGCGGGTCTGGGGCGAGGGGCCTTCGCTGGTCCTGCTGCATGGCGGCTCTGGCTCGTGGCTGCACTGGGTCCGAAATATCGCGGTATTGGCGCAGCACTTCCGTGTCTTTGTTCCGGATATGCCGGGATTTGGAGATTCAGACAGTCTGGCCAGCAACTCGGTGACGCTGCTTGCCCGGTCGATCGCTGATGATCTGGAACGACTGCCGATTGACCCGCATTATTGCATTGCCGGTTTTTCCTTCGGTACCTGGATTGGCGGCCTTCTGCTTGCCCATCATCAGGAACGGGTCGATCGTCTGGTTTTGGTCGGAGCTGCCGGCCTTGGCAGGACATTGCCACTGAGTGCAGGATTGCGCAGTTGGCGCAGGTTGCCCGAGGCATCAGCACGCCGACAGGCGCACCGGCAAAATCTCGAGCACATCATGCTGGCCGATCCCGACAGTGTGGATGCCTTGGCGATTGAGGTGCAAAGCCGCAGCGCTGAAGCCTGCCGCTTTCGCCACCGTGCTGTCAGTGAAAAGATGATGCTGAAGGATTGTGTCGAACGCTGGCCGGTGAAATTGACAGCCCTGTGGGGCACGCGTGACGCTTTTATCGGTGGTCATTTCGACGAGCGCCGCAAGGCTATGCTGGCCGTTGATCCCGGCGCCGGATTCCACCTCATCGAGGGTGCCGGCCATTGGGTTCAATTCGAGGCGTCGGATGCCACCAATCGTCTTTTGCTGGCTGCCTGCTCTGGCGCTGCAATGGACACCTGGGAAAAATCTGTCGTAAGTCTGGAAGAATGACACTTTGACCGATTGAAAATTCACAGAAAGGCCGTTCCCATGACAACAGTACCATTCACTCTTGTGGGCATCGACCATGTGGTCTTCCTCGTCGATGACTTGAAATCAGCGTTGCATTTCTACAATGATGTACTGGGGTGCAGTGCCGGCTATTCCTACCCGACCCTGGGCATGGAGCAGGTCTGGTGCGGTTCTGCGCTGATTGTCTTGTGGGATACGACCCATCCCGGCGCGAAGGATGCTGTTCCTCCTGTCTCCGGCGGACGCAATGTCGATCATGTCTGCATCGCCACAAGCCCATTCGACCATGATGCATTGCGTGCCCATCTGAAAGCCAATGACATCGAGATCGAGCGTGAGGCGCTTCACGGCGGTGCACGCGGGATGGGCGATTCCTTCTATATCCGTGATCCCTTCGGGAACAAGATCGAGATCAAGGGACCGGCGGTCTACCCGGACGGCACAGACTGGTAGGCAGCCACCAAATGCATCAAGGGAAGGTTTTTAACAATGGCTGCCTTGAGCGGTCGATGCCTTGGGGACGCTTGGAACCGGTTCATTGATCAGACCAGAGGTCTCGCATGCTGTTCCAGATCTTTTCACCGATCATACAATCATAATCGTCCTGCATTGCCGTTTTAAGCACAAGGTTGCGGGCTCTAAAGGCTTTCTGGTGGGCCGCTTTCTGGGGGGCCTGTTCCCGGCCGGCCAGTTCCAGCACCAGCTTTTGCCGGACTGCCGCTGGAAATTGTGCCCATTCACGGACCGGTAGGACAAAGGACCCGGGACCACCGATAACGCAATGACGATAGTAGACGTCAAGGTCATCGAGATGCCACTGGCTTCCCATGCCCTCGCGGGTCATCAGCGGCAGGCCATTGATGATAATGCCTCTGGCAAGCGTATCGGCCCGGGCAGCCAGCACTGGCCTGCCATTGTTGTTGGGGCCGTCACCGGAAATGTCGATAACCTGGCGGTTTGAAATATAAGTGTTGTCTTCAAAGAGCCTGGAGCTGAAATCCATTGCACCCGAAATCGATGTTCTGCGCATCGAATTTTCAAATTGTGCGGTGAGCCGGGCGGCAAATGCTTCCGCCTCGCTGCGGTTGCTGATCAGCGTCCAGTCGATGATGATATTCTGGGAGACCGTGCCGGCCCACTCCACATAGGTGATGGCTATTTGGCCCAGCAGACCCTGGCGAATGGCATTGATGACCGGGTCGCTGACAATGGCTTCAGCATATCCACGCCGCTGAATTTCCAGCTCGTTCGGCGTCATGGAGCGCGAGACGTCCACGGCAAGAACGAGTTCCACATCGACCTCGACTTCACTGGCCTGCGCATGGGCAGACGCGCCTGTGAGTGTGGCAAATAGGACAAGCAGAAAGACAATGCGGTTCATCAGGCATCCTCCGGTTCTCATCACTGACCATCATAGCACGATGCGCATTTGCAGGGCAGGAGCAAAATAGCCGTCAGTCAGTCACCGCCCGCGAATGCGTGGGTCCTTCTTGCGTGCGTTTGGATGCAGACGCGGCGCTCCGGCTGTGCCGCCGATCCTCATGTCTCCCCATCAACAGCATTTTGCCGATTTTTGGCGAACTTGGCGTACCAGTCGATAATATCCGGATCCTTCATGGCCCCCTTGCTGACCACATCTTCAACTGCGGCACCCATCAGCAGCTTTCGCACCGGAACCTCCATCTTTTTGCCCGTCAAAGTGATGGGAACAGCGGGTGTGGCAATGATCTCGTCAGGAACATGGCGCGGGCTGCGTTCTTTGCGCAGGCGGGACCGAATTTCAGCGATCAGCGTCTGGTCCAGCCTCTTGCCCGGCACCATTTCGACGAAGAGCGGCATGTAAAATCCGCCGGATTTATCTTCAATGCAGACAATCAGACTGTCGGCAATCTCTGGAAACGTATCCACCGTGCGGTAAATTTCCGCCGATCCAATGCGAACCCCAAATCGGTTCAGAGTGGCATCCGAACGGCCATAGACAAAACAGCTTCCGTCGGCGTTGAACTTGACGCGATCGCCGTGTTTCCAGATGCCCGGGTAGTCCTCAAAATAGGAGCTCTTGTATCGTTTGTTGCCCTCATCTCCCCAGAAGAACAGGGGCATGGAGGGCATCGGCTGACGCAGGACCAGCTCTCCGATTTCACCGGTGACGACATTGCCATGGTCGTCAAAGGCACAAACATCGACGCCCAGTGCTGCTGCCTGGATGACGCCTGCCTGAACCGGTAATGTTGGCGTACCGGCCAAAAGACCGCTGCAGAACTCGGTTCCGCCGGACTGGGAGGTGACCCAGACGTTGTCTTTGACGTTTTTGTAGACCCAGTCAAAGGCTTCCGGGGTGGCGGGAGAACCGACCAGCAGGACACTTTGCAGCCGGTCAAAGGCAAAGTGATCTTCCGGCACATAGCCTTGCTGGCGCACGATCTGCGTGAAGGTCGGGTTGGTGCCGAAGACGGTCGCGCCGGTTTTATCGGCCAAGGAAAACAGCAGTGTTGCGTCCGGGTAGGCGGGATGGCCATCGTAGAGAACCACCTGTGCGTTCATCAACGGGCCCCACATGAGGGTGTTCCAGACCATCCATCCGGTTGTTGAATAAAAATACAGGCAGTCATTTTCCTTGATGTCGAAATGGAATGCCGCGGATTTATAGTGCTCAACGACGATGCCGTGGTGTCCGTGAACAATCGGTTTGGGCAGTCCGGTCGTGCCGGAGGAAAACAGGATCCAGAGTGGATGATCCGAGCCAACGCGCTCGTATTGAAACGCCTCGGGCGCAATAGCGTCGCCGCTCACGGCATCTGCCCAGGAGGTTACCGGGCAATTGAATATGGGTTTGCCGTCGGTGTCGGGCAGGTAATCGAGCATGATGACGTTTTCGAGCGATGGCAGAGCAGCAACGATGTCCTGAAATTGCGCGGAGCGATCAAAATTCTTGCCGCCGTAGCGATAGCCATTGACCCCGAATATCAGTTTGGGGGCGATCTGACTGAAGCGGTCGATCACTGTTTGTGCGCCAAACTCCGGCGCAGCCGAGGACCAGACAGCGCCGACGGCTGTGGTTGCCAACATTGCCACGACTGCCTCGGCAATATTCGGCACATAGGCTGCCACGCGGTCACCGGGTTCAATTCCCATCTCACGCAGGTTTGTCGCCAAACGGCGCACCTGGGTTCCCAATTCCCCCCAGCTCATCTCTGACAACGCGCGAATTTCCGAGCTGTGTTTGATAACGGTGCGGGCAGGGTCGCCTGTCGTTTCGTGACGCAGAACGTGTTCGGCGTAATTCAGCCGGGTGCCTGTGAACCACCGGGTATCGGGCATTGGATCGTCGGTGCGTACCGCATCGATCTTGCCGGTTGCCTGAATGTCGAAATAGTCCCAGATGGTCTGCCAGAAGGCTTTCGGCTCTTTCACCGACCAATCCCAAAGGTCCTGATATTGCGTCATATCCAGGCCGTGATGGGACTTCAGCCATGCACTGTATTTTGTAATATTGGCCCGTTTTGCGACATCGCGAGGCGCGCGCCAAAGAAATTGGCCTTCCTTTATCATCGTCTATCTCCTCCGGTCATGTCAGCATGTGCAACGATTGGTCATTCAGGCGGCTCTGTTGGCAATCCACTGGTTGATCGGCAGATCCTCCAATGTCGACAGAACCGTATGGGCGCGTAGATTCGGTTCAATCTTCTCAAAGGCAGCCGCATCGCTGATGCCGGTTGTCACGCCGACCGTGTGCGCACCGCTTTTTCGGGCCATGGCTATTTCGAGTTTTGGATCATCCCCGATGACGACGATTTCCGATGGTGAAAGCTGCATCAGATTTGCAGCCATATCCATGCCAAGCGTGGAGGGTTTGCCCAAAACAACGGCCTGTTGACCTGTAACATGGCCAATCATTGCAGCAATGGCACTTGAAACACCCAACATCCTGCCTTTTGAAGAGGCAAAGAAGGGTGCGTCCGACGCCGTGAACGGCTGAGCGCCTGCCCAGACAGCCTCACACAAAGCTTCAAGTTCCGGCAGCCCGAAATGGCGCGTCCAACCGATCATCACCGCCTCGACGGGGTCTTGACCGGCGGCAGGTTCCACGACATCAAATCCGGCCTCTTCCATCGGCACCTGTGTGCCGGATTCACCAAGGACCATTATGCGCTTGTATCCCTGGACAGAGAAATAGTGTGCGGCGACGCTGGCGGGTGTCACGATGAAACCTGGCTCGATCACCAGTCCGGCATCGGCCAGAAGCGGATAGTAATGGGCCGGCGGAAAGAATGTTCCATTGGTATAGGCAACCACAGGAATTCCGGCGCTGCGGAATTTATCGAGTGCTTCGATTGCACCGGGAAGTGCTTTGAATGTGCGCTTGGTTTCGTCCATCATGGCCAATGTGCCATCGATATCAAAAATCGCACCGTTGATGGTGTTTTCGATTTTCATCTCGGTTTCCTCTTTGCAGGTCAAGCGCCCGGACCGGTCAGTTCAAGCTTGATGCCCGCTTTTTCGATTTTGACAGAGTGCAGATCCTTGCGCGCCGCCAATTTGGCAATCAGTGTTTTGACCGGCCTGTAGGCAGGATCATAGGTGCGTCGGGCAGGCCACGCAGCAATCATCGCATCGACCTGATCTGCCGGCATCACGGCCCGCAGCAAAAACTCTTCATCCGACAGGTGCTTGCCCAGTTTGCTTCGCAGTTCGTCGATTGATGCCATGTGCGGTTCTTCTTCGAGTTCCTTGGCCCGTTTTGTGCTGCGAATGCGGTCTTCCAGTTCGCCATTGAGCGGCATTGTCGGCGCACCGAAACGCCCAAGAACATAGCGTACAACCTCATCAGGAAGGGTTTTATACCGCTCTCCATTGATGACATTGAGTGCTGCCACTGTGGCCACAACCTGACTGAATGGCGTGACCATGATCGGATAGCCAAGATCCGCACGCACCTGTTCGACCTCTTCCAGAACCTGCGGCATAAGATGCAGGCGTTTGGATTCGGCGAGTTGGCGTTTCAAAGTGCCCATCATGCCACCTGGCATCTGGTGGCGGAAATAACTGCGGTCGAACTCCTGTGGCTGACCCGGCGCCAAACCTTCCGCCTGCGCCAGTTCCGAAAAATAGCGATCCATTTCGGCCATTGCAGCATCGTCAATGTCGACGCTGTGTCCCATGTCGCGCAGATTGCGCACCACCAGGTCCGACGGAGGCTGCGAGGTGCCGTTTGCAAGAACACGCGTCGCTGTATGCAAGGTTTCGGCGCCGTGATTGGCGGCCTCCAGATAGGAGAATTGCGCCAGCGCGATGGTGCAATGGGAGTGCACCTCCAGCGGCGTCTTGCCCATGACCTTCCGGAGCGCAGGAATGAGCGTGGCGGCACGCTCCGGTGTCAGCAAACCGCCGGGATCTTTGAGATAGATGCGGTCAAAACGACCGGAAGCGGCCAGCTTTCTGGTGCAGTCTGCGAAGATCTTGTCATCGTGCATGGGGCTCAGCGTATAGGTCAGCGCAGCGACGATCTGTTCGCCTCCGGCCTTGCGCGTCAGTTCGGCCATCGTCAGCATTGCGTCGATGTTGTTCATCGGATCCATCACCGCGAAGCGGCGAATTCCGGCATTGACCAGCAACCGGAAGGACAGGGACATGACTTCGTGACTGGCCACTTCCCAGGAAATGAAGCGCATGCCGGTTGTCAGAAAACTGAGCGGCGTGTTTGGCATGGCATCGCGCATCAGCCGCGTGCGCTCCCATGGGTTTTCCTGTTTGAAGCGCACGGCAACGGCCATATGGGTCGAAGTGCTGAAATCGATTGCCTTGAAGCCGATGCGGTCCATCACCGGCGCGATCTGCAGCATCATTCCGCTATCGAGCCCCGTCGCGCCCCACAGGCTTTGGTTGCCGTCGCGTACACTTGTATCGATCAGGTCTATCGCAGCCATCTCAAGCCTCTTTCTCAATTGCCAAAGCGGCAGGCCTTTTGGCCAACAGTTGCCCCAGATAATTGGTGTCTATGCCGCCTTCGATAAATGCATCATCATCAAGAATGGCGCGGTGCAGCGCTATGTTGGTCTTGACGCCGTCCAATACGCAGATTGCAAGAATGTCGCGCATGCGTTGAAGGGCAATGGGACGGGTCTCGCCCCAGGTGATGACTTTGGCGATCATGCTGTCGTAGTGGGGTGAAATCATTGCGCCGGACTGAATATGGGTATCGACGCGCAGACCGGTTGCCGAGGGGAACCAGACGTCCCCAACCCGACCCGGGCTTGGCCTGAAATCAGCCTCGATATCTTCGGCGTTGATCCGGCACTCAAAAGAATGACCCTGCAGCCTGATATCGTCCTGGGTCAGTTTCAACGGCTTGCCTTCGGCAATCGCGATTTGTGCTGCAACGAGATCCAGGCCCGAGATCGCCTCGGTTACCGGGTGCTCAACCTGGATGCGCGCATTCATTTCCAGGAAGTAGAATGCGTCGCGCTCGCAATCGACGAGAAATTCCACTGTCCCCAGGCTCTTGTATCCGATATGGCGGGCAAACCGCAGGGCCGCATCGAGAATCTCATGGCGCATTTTTTCCGGCAGGCCGGGCGCGGGTGCTTCTTCGATCACCTTTTGATAGCGACGTTGAACGGAACAATCGCGTTCGCCCACGTGCAGCACTGTCTCGCCGTCACTCAGGATTTGCACCTCGACATGGCGGCCAACCGTGATCAGGCGTTCCATGTAGACGCGGCCGTCACCGAATGCAGCGGTCGCTTCGGAAACGGCCATGTCAAACATTGTTGCCAGATCTTCCACGCGGTCGACGCGTTTCATGCCACGTCCGCCGCCCCCTGAAACGGCCTTGATCAGCAAGGGAAAGCCGATATCCGGGGCTAGCGCAATGGCTTCCTGCGGGTTCGAAACATTTCCGCCGGGCACCAAGGGTACCTTTGCGTCCACGGCATGGCGACGTGCGGTCAACTTGTCACCGACGGCTTTCAGGTGCGCCGTTTGCGGACCAATGAAGATGATCTGGTTTTCGCTGCAAGCCTCGGCCAGCTTCTCATTTTCCGACAGAAACCCATATCCCGGATGGATGGCGTCGCAACCGGTGCCGATGGCAGCTTCGACAATGGTTCCGACCTTCAGATAACTGTCGGTAGAGCGGGCAGGGCCAATGCAGACGGCGCGCGTCGCCAATTTTGCGCCCAGAGTGTCCCGATCGGCCTCGGAAACGGCCAGAACTGTTTCAATCCCCAGGGTTCGGCAGGTGCGGATAATGCGAACAGCGATTTCGCCGCGGTTTGCTATCAGGATGCGTTTGATCGCGGCCATGGCTCAGTCCTGCTGCACGCGGATCAGAACTTGGCCGTGTTCCACAAGTTCACCGTCGGGCGCCACCAGTTCGGCCACTGTTCCGCTGATGCCGGCTGGGACAGAATTCATCAATTTCATCACCTCGATAATGCCGATGACCGTGTCGGGGTTGACCTTTGAGCCAATTGTAACAAACGGTTCGGCGCCTGGCTTGCCTGCCTTGTAGAAGGTTCCGAGCATGGGTGAGGGGACATCAATCAGGTTGGCGTTTGTTGCCGGTTCGGTTGCTGGCAAAGCCGGCTGTGCAGGAGGCACATTTGTCGAGGCCGCAGGTGCTGTGACAACGGGTTCCATTGCGGGTGCTGCAGCTTGGCTTTGAGGCGCAGTGCGCCGCAACGACAATTTCAGATCTCCCATCTCCAATGACAATTGATCAAATGAAGACCCGTCGATCAGGGCCATGATTTCTTCAATGTCGGAATGCGTCAGCTTTTCACTCATGATCACCCTCAATCGGTTTTGTCGTGAAGGAAGAACCGGAGCCGGCTGGTGAATCCAGCCGCACCGCTGCCAAGGCCAAAGCTTTTCTCATTCGATCCTCCCTGGATCAATTTTGGCCGGGTTCCTCACATCCAATGCATCAGCATCAATCGCCAGCTATTTGATTTCAAACCGCTGGCGAGATGGAGAAAAGGTGCCGTCCAAATCTATTGGCATTATTCAGCAAAGAGTTGCCCAGACAATGCCTTGCAGAGCTTCATGTCACCAAGTGAAACTCAATTTTTCCTTTTGCAGCGCAACAGCTATGTTCTCAACGGCTTCTTTAAGTGCAGACAGACAATTCTCAACCGCCTTTTGACGATTCATCGCCTGAGCCGACCAGGTAATATTGACGGAAGCGGGCACATAGGGACCAATGCGAATGGGCATTGCTATTGAATCACGCCGGTCATCAACGACATTGCGGGACTCATCGAAATCACCGCCGAAGGCAGGATCGCGCATGGCATATCCCTGCGCCCTGACACCCTCGATCATTTTGCGGATATAGGCGTCATTTTGCGCGATACGGTCTCCCTTGCGGTTGCTCAGCTTCAGCCGTTGGAGGATCGCGTTGCGTTTGCTGTCGTCACAATAGGCAATATAGGCCCGCCCTGTGGCTGACCGCAGCATGTTTATCTGGAAGCCGATGGGGCCAAGCGGAATATTGGGAAAGTTGGACTTGGGTGCATTCGTTTCGACCACTTCCATATAGGTCAACCGGGGCATGGCCAGTACGGAAGGCCACATTATCTTGTTGGAAAGGTCACGCATGATGGGTGATGCTATTTCAATCAATTCCTGTTCGCGGTTCATCAGACTGGCGCGATCCTGCAGCGCATAACTTGCCAGATAGGCAGCATCTGCAATGCGCTGCCAGACAACCCCTTCTTCCATCATCGTCTTGAGAATGCGCAGCAGCGAGGCTTTCGGATAGCCGGTGATGCGGTGCAAATCGGCGAGACTGAGCGCTCCGGCGTTTTGAATGAGTTTCAGTATTTCCAACCCGCGCGCCAGCGATCTGATGGATTTGACTTGCAGCTCGGCCATACTCTTTCTTCGCTTTCAAAGGGACGCTTCGGTGCCGGTAACGGGCAAGGGCTCCTATTTTTCATTGCTGATCGACAGACGCCGTCCAATTGGCAGCAGATGCAGATTCCATTTGCGGACGACAGTGCCCCAGATGCCTTGCGGAAATACAAGTGAAAATACGATCGCTGCAGTGCCCAGACCGATGAGATACCAAACGCCAAAGGCCGCAAAAAACGTTTCGATTATGAAGAACACGATCGCACCCAGTATGGCGCCTTCAAAGGTTCCTATCCCGCCGACCAGAACCATGAATATCATGTATGCTGACCATTGCACGCCAAAGTAGGTTTTCGGCTGGAAGCTGATATTCGCGCCGAGCCAAAGAGCGCCGGCAATTGCGCCTCCAAAGGCTGCAAATACAAAGATCAGCCGTTTGGCCTTGAGGACGTTGACACCCAGCGAACCTGCGGCTTCGTCATTGTCCCGAATGGCCTGCAATGCGGTGCCAAACCTGCTTTGCAGCAGAAAAAACAGAAACCCCAGAACGGCTGTGGTCGACACAAGGGCAAACAGGAACAGGATAACGCGTCTTGTTTCGGGATCGTAAGCGTTCAAGGCGATCAGCGAGATGCCCGTTTCACCCTGGATCAGCGGATCAAGATTGACGAGCAGATGACAAAGCGATGCCAGCACCCACATGCCGATGGCGAACTCGCCATCCTTGAGGCGCAGCATGACAATGCTCATCGGCCAGGACAAGGCAGCAACTATGATTGCCGACAGGCCCATGGCTGCAAAAACGGGCACGCCGCTGTCTGAAAGCCGAATTGCGAAATAGGCTCCCAGGCCGAAGAACGCCTGTTGCCCCACGGACATGAGACCTGCAAACCCGGCCAGCGCATTCCATGTTGCGGCAAGCAGGACGTAAACAAACAGGACGACGCCGCGGCTGAGCAGGCTGTCGTTGCCACTTTGCGAAAGAAAGCAGGCAGCAAGAAAAAGCAAGGCAAAGACCCAGACGCTGATGCGCGATGCCGTTGTCCAACGTTCGATGCGATATGAAGGGTTCATTGTGTAGCCTTCCGATTTAGTCTGAGTACACTCCGCCAGTTCATATCGCCACGCAGCAGCCGTATGAAGAGCACTGCAAAGAACACCAGGTTCCCGCCGATCAGAAAGCCCTGAGGCGCAATCTGTGCGCCCAGCGTTTGGGCCAGCCCGAGAATGATACCGCCGATAAGCGTTCCCCAAACTGTCGCCGTTCCGCCGATGACAGTGGCCTGAAATGCAAACAGCAGGAGTGCGCCGCCGGCATAGGGGCTAAAGCTCGAGCGCATGCCCAGCGCCGCGCCCGCAATGCCGATGGTGATGAATGCAATTGCTGATGAAATCATGCGAATACGGCGGGCATCGAGCCCGATCAGACCAGCGGTGTCGCTGTCTTGCGCTGTGGCTCTGATTGCGCGTCCTACGGGGGTGAAGGTCAGCAGGAGTTGCAGTCCACCCAGGACGAAGACCGCGGTCAGGAAGGTGTAGACGGAGATCTTTCCGACATAGAGGCCGCCGCCAAGATCCCATGAATCCCATGACAGATCGCCGATGAAATTTGCCAGGGATTGGGTGTTGGCGCCAAATTGCTGGAACAGCAGATTGTCGATTACCACAGACATGCCGAATGTTGCCAGAACCGCCAGCAATGGCCCGCCGCGGCTGGAGGGTTCGAAAATGCCGCGTTCGACGATCACGCCGATCACAGCCATGGCCGGCAATACGAGCAACAGGCCAACAAATGGCGACATGCCCGTCATCTGTGAAAACAGCAGCAACATATAGGCAGCGACCACTGCCAGGGCGCCATGTGCCAGGTTGATAATCCCCATCACCGAGTAGAGGAACGCCAGCCCGGCGGCGAGTATGGCGTAATAACCACCCAGTAAAACACCCTGAACAAGAAGCCCCATCATGGTTGCACCTTTTCCTTTCTGGATGTTTTCAATCCGAAATAGGCTTCGACGATCTGTTCGCGGGTCAACTCGGCGGTCGGACCCTGCAGAACCACCTGACCCTCCAGCATACAGATGATCCGGTCGGAAACCTTCAGGACGCGGCCCAGATCCTGTTCAACCAGAACAACCGTTGTCGCTGTCGCGCGCAGCTTGGGGAGAATTGAATAGACGCGGTCGACAATTGCCGGCGAAAGGCCGAGCGACACTTCGTCCAGCAGAATAATTTCGGGATTTGCGACCAATGCGCGACCAATGGCCGTGGCCTGTTGCTCGCCGCCGGACAGGGTTTCGGCCTTGGCGTGGCGTCGCTTCACGAGGTTTTCAAAAACCTCGAAGATACTGTCGATGGTCCAGTTTCCACTGCGTCCGATTTGTGCGCTGACGGCAAGATTTTCCTGCACTGTCATCTTGGGAAACAAACGGCGCCCCTCGGGAACGAGGCTTAAGCCGCGCTTGACCCGTTGGTGCGCGGGAAGCGCCCCGATATCCTGTCCATTGAAGTGGATGCTGCCCTTGCTCGCCCGGTGGCTGCCTGCAATGGCACGCATCAAGGTGGTTTTCCCCGCCCCATTGGCGCCAACAATGGCCAGGACTTCGCCGGCATTCACATCAAGATCAACACCGCGAACCGCCTTGAGCAGACCGTGACACACTTCCAGATTTCTGATCTCCAGCTGTGTCATTCTACGCCGTGTCCCATATAGGCTTCAACAACGGCTGCATCGGACATGACAGCGTCAGGTATTCCGTCTGCAATGATTTTTCCTGCATCCATGCAAATCAAACGCTCCGCCACCTGCAACAGCACGTGAACGATATGTTCAATCCAGATGATTGATGTACCACGGGCGCGAATGTTCCTGATAATCTCGACCAGTGCATCAGCCTCGGCATCCGTCAGTCCACCCCCGACCTCGTCCAGCAGGATCACTTTGGGTTTTGTTGCCACTGCGCGCGCAACTTCGAGGCGTTTTCGGTCGAGAAGGCCAAGGGTTTCCGCCCGGCGATTGGCCAGATGAAGCATATCGCAAAGCCTCAGGGCATCCACTGTGCGATCATAGGCTTCATCGTTGGAGATATTTTCTCCGAATGATGCGCCTATGTAGACGTTTTCAAATGTCGAAAGTCCGCTGAAGGGCTTTGGTACCTGATGGGTGCGCACCAATCCGGCCCGGCACATGCCTGGCGCGTCGGTTGCCGTCACTTCCTGTCCGTCAAACCAGATCGTGCCGAAGGTCGGCTTGTAGGCGCCGGACAGGCAGGCAAGGAGAGTGGACTTTCCAGCGCCGTTCGGTCCGACTATGCCGATTGCTTCTCCGGCAGCAACGTCCAGATTGACCTGGCTCAAGGCGGCAAGAGCGCCAAACGACTTGCCCAGATCATGTGCTGTCAGAATAGGGGCGGTGGTGTCTCCACCGCCCCCAATGTTCCTATCAACCATCGTAAGGGATCAACTTTGCCTGAACCGGTACATTGGGATCCGTCGTGTTTTCCGTCACGACATAATCCAGAGGATAGTCGCCGCCTGAGGCTTCAACCCATTGTGTTCCGAAAATCGGACCGTGGGCAACGTTTGGCACAGGTCCGCTGGAAAAATCGACGACCCCACCGATCGTGTCGGTCTTCAGACCGGCAATGGCAGCGGCCACGCCGTCGCGATCCTTCGGATTGCCACTGGCTTCAAGTGCGGCAATGCCCACCTCGATCAATGACATGCTTGCGCCCAGTTGCTGAATCCACTGACGTCCTTCAGTTGTTTCGTAATCGGCAGCGAATTGATCAGCAGAAACACCGGTCAAGGGTGAGGTGTAGGGCATGGCCCGATGCCAATAGGCGGCGCTTGCCAGCTTGGGACCGAGAGACCCCATCGCTTCGATATCTGATGGGAACAGTCCCATTTTGGCGACCTGTGCAATCTTGACGGTGCGGGTGAAGCCCTGTTGGGTTGCCTGACGCCAGAAAGTGATGAAATCCGGCGGCAAGGCGAAGGAATTGAATATTTCACAGCCTTCTTCTTTGAAGATAGCGATCTGGCTGGAATAGTCCGTTGTGAAGTTCTCATAGGCACCCGGATCAACGACGGTAAATCCGGCGGCTTCGAGCTGCGGCACCATGACAGCGCGCACGGCATTGCCGTCAGCATCATTGGGGTAGAGAACACCGACCTTCTTGTTGGTTTCGATGAGATTCCATTGAGCCGTATAGGCTTTGACGAATTCACCAACGCCAAATCCGAAGTGATAGCTGTATTTGAAGGGTGAAGGCTCATTGGGCTTTGCGCCACGGCCAAAATACCAGGCTTCCCAAGGCATCACGGTCGATATGCAGGGCACACCAGCCGCTTCGCAGGCGTCGGCAACCGGGTTGATGGTTTCCGGCGTACTGGACGCCAGGATCATGTCGACATTGTCGTCATTGATCAGACTATTGGCCAATTGTGCGGCACGCGAAGGGTCAGACTGGGTGTCGCGATCCAGAATTTCGACCGCATAGGTTTTTCCACCAATACTCAAACCATCAGCAAGCGCTTTGCGTGCCTGCGCCAAGACATAGGCGTCACCTTCTCCAAAACCGGCCAGCGGGCCGGAACGTGGCGATATGAAACCAATCTTCAGCGTTTCACTGGATTGTGCATTTGCAGCGCGCATACCAAATGCCGTGAAAGCGCCAACCGTTGCAGCGCCCTGCAGGAACTGACGCCGTGGCAGTCTGATATTCGATACCGTATTCCTGTATTTTTCAGTGGAATTCATGATTCTCTCCCAAATGAATTGACCTTTTGAACGGTCGGTCGAACCAGGGAAGGGATCGCTCATCTGTTAAACCAGCGATAGACGCGGCTTGATGATCTGGCCCAGCCAATGGTCCGGCAAACCGGTGTTGGTACATGAAATTAGCGAAATCCTCCTCCGACCAATTCTCATCGCGCAATATATTCTAACTGATACGCGCACCATCAGCACCACACAAAATAGATTTTTTGTCTCCATTCGTAAGCCGTGAAGTGTAGCGATTTCACTGAGTGAAATGCCAAATCGGACCGTTTGGCCTTCTGTAAACAGTGCCTGCCTGTCGTTGATTCACGGCGTTGAGACACCGCCGGAACCCACACGATTGTTTTCTGATCAGCGATTCAATTGCAGATTACAGCAGGAAGAGCTTCGCCAGACACGGATCTGGTCCGGCGAAGCTATTGAATTTGCATTCAATGAATTGCAGCGCGAACCGCTGCGACCATGGCGTCGGCAAATGCCGCGTCATTGATATGGGCATCAACGGCCGTCACGGTCACATTGTCAGGCATGACGGCTTTGCATTTCTCGGCAAATTTTGGCGGAAGGCTGGGCTCATAAAGATTGCCTTCCGGACTGTCGTGGCTGGAAAATCCTTGCAGCGGGACAAACAGGGAGATCGGCTTGTCCGTTTCTTTCATCAGACCGGCCAAATGTTCTGCCAGAAGGTCGAGGTCGGCTTCGGTTGTACGAACGGCGGTCAATGCAAGGTTGTGGATATGGTAGCGTCGCCCTTCGAATGGCGCATCGCCTGTGGCCAATTCGGACGGCATGATAAAGAAATCCACGTTTCCAGGTGCAAATATCGTCGGAATTCCCCGCTTCAGACCCGTGGTCCCGCGCTCGGGGCCGACCGCACAGATGCCATTGTGCAGAAAGTCATTGATCTCGACCAGAGACATGTCGACGATTGCCGCAACATCGCGTTCTGCTGCAAGGGCTTCCAGCGTCCGTCCGCCGTTGCCGGTGGTGTGGAAAACCATCACTTCACAGCCGTCTGCTTCCAGCGCTTCACGGACCGAGCGGGAGGCATTTTCAGTCGTTCCCAGGGTGCCCATCAGGATCAGCGGTTTGTCGCTTTTACCTGCGGGTTTGTAATGTTTGGCCATGCCTGCCACGCCGTAAGCACCGTTGCGGAAAACCTCGCGGGAGATGCTGTTCAATCCCGAAATGTCACAAACGGAATTCATCATGGTGATGTCTTTCACACCAACAAAACCGGCTGTCATGCCTGAGGCCAGCGTTGAAATCATGATTTTTGGAATACCATAGGGCAGTGCCTGCATGACCTGTGTGCTCAGCGTGGTTCCCATGGAGCCGCCAACCGACAGCACACCCTGCAGACCGAATTTTTCTTGGGCCTCGAGCGCAAGTTTGACCGACCCCTGGATCATCACCCCCTGAATTTTTCCTTCGTGGCCGATCGCCCGGATGTCTTCCAGTGTCGTTCCTGCTGCGGCAGCAACATCCTCGGGTGAAATTTCGGCGCCGCCAATCGTCTTGCGGACGCTGGGATCCAGATGAATAACATTGCAGCCGGCATCCTCGAGGCATGCACGCAGAAACGCCGCCTCTTCCTGTTTTGTATCCTGCGTAACGATCAGTAGAATATTTGTCATGGTTCTCTTCCCTTTTGGTGATCGACTTTAGTGTGCGGTCTGTCCTCCGTCGACCACAACCACCGAGCCATTGGTAAAACTTGCGGCATCCGAACACAGATGCAGAACGGTTCCGGCAATCTCTTCAGGTTGCGCGGCGCGGCCGACAACATTGTGCGCATACATTGCTTTGGTAAATTCAGGATCCGCCAGCCAGCGGTCGGTCATCGGCGTATTGACCAGACCGGGGGCAATGGCGTTTACGCGTATCCCCCGTTGGGCATATTCGACAGCAGCTGCGCGGCTTAAACCCACGACGGCATGTTTGGCGGCGACATAGGATGACATGTTCGGGTCGGCGATAACCCCGGCGACCGATGCCGTGTTGACAATGGCACCGCCGCCGGACGTCAGAAAATGCCGAATCTGTGCCTGCATCGCATTGAAAACGCCTTTGACATCAACGTCGATGATCCGATCAAACGCGCTTGCCTCAACCTCGTGAAAGGCAACGGGATCGGGCAATATTCCCGCGTTGTTGAAAGCTGCGTGCAGACCGCCATAGGCCTCGACAGCCGCTTCGATCAACGCAACTGTCTGTTGTGCATCTGCCACGTTGCATTGGATGAATTGAGCCCGGCCACCCGCCGATACAATTGCCGCGACCGTCTCATTGGCCTTGGCATCAATGTCGCCGATTGTGACGCAGGCTCCGGCGCGGGCAAAAGCGATCGCTGTGGCGCGCCCTATGCCGGTTGATCCGCCGGTAATCACGACTGACTTGCCTTCGAATGTCATGCACCGGTCCTCCCTGGCGCCATTATGGCTTTCCTGGATGCACTTCACGGGGTTCGAACCATCCCCGGATATCCTCATCCTCCATCTGTTTACTTATGGGCAGCTTACCGGCAACGGGGAAGGGTGAAATTTGCCTGATTTCACAGGGTGAACCTCACAAATCCGCCGCACAAAGAGCAGAATTGTTGTCAGCAGGACGAGGGGCTTCAAGTTTGACGTGGTCCGATGACACGAGCGCTACAGCGCCGAAAATCCGGCTTTGCGCCTGAAATGACGCAATCTCGCCATTGCAAGACAGGCACTAAGGGCGTGTCTTGATATTCTCTGCAGGAGCCATCGGGTCAGGGGATGGCCCGGCGTCAGGCCGGTAGTTCGGGCTACTGAGGACGGGGCTTTTCTTCGATACGTTTTCGCGGCTTTCGCGCCAGACGACAAACAGGCCACTGCCGATGATGATGGCCGCACCAATGCCGACCCACTTATCGGGTATGTCGTTGAAAAACATGTAGCCGAAGAACGTAGCCCAGAGGATCTGGGAATATTGAATGGGGGCGACGAATACGGCCGGCGCACCCCGGTAGGCCGCAATGATCGCCAATTGAGCAGCAATCACCAGAAATCCGATCAGCGCCATGAGGCCCAGATCGGAAAGCGCCACGGGTTTGTAGACGAAGGGCAATATACAGGCCATGACCAGCAGGCTTGCCAGCATGGGGTAGAAGATCAGTACGGCGGTTCTTTCCTCAGAGCCGATACGACGCACAATGATCGAGGCAAGGGCGCTGCCACAGGCCGCCAGCAGGGCGGCGAGATGGCCAAGCGAAAATTCCGAATAGCCCGGACGCAAAACCACCAGCATCCCGAGTATCCCGACAAAAACGGCGATCCACCTGCGCATGCGCACGGTTTCACCCAGCATGGGCACCGAAAGCGCCGTAATCAGCAACGGTGTGACAAACAAAAGCGCATAGACTTCAGCAAGGGGCAGGGTGGTGAATGCATAGAAGGCGCAGGACATCGAAACCAGCGAGGCCAAGGTGCGGATGCCAACCTGCCAGGGATGATGCGGTCTGAAGTTGCCCATTTTCTTGTCGGCGCTCATCATCACCGTCATGGGGACAAAAGCAAAGAGACCTGAAAAGAAGATGATCTGGAAGATCGAATAATCCGATCCCAGCAATTTGACCAAAGCATCGTGGCTGGAAAAAACGCCGAATGCCAGAAGCGCCATGAACAGACTCGACAGGGTTGACGATGGCGCGGGCTTGCTGGTGGACATGTTTGATCTTTGGCGGTTGGCGGCGTCTGGCTCACGTTTACAGGCAACCCGGATGATCGGGCTCCAGGGCCAGATTGATGAACTTATACCACATCCTTATGACACGGGGTCTTGATCATGCCAATCCATGAGGCAAAGAACATGATCTCCATGCGTGTGTTTTACCAGGTGCGGCGCGGTCCGGTATCAATATGGTAGTGGCCGGAAGCGTAATGTTTATAACCACCGACACCTCTTTGGGATTTCAGAAAAGCGACAACCGACGCCGGGTCGCCTCGGACCGTGAAATCGACGGCCTTGCATTTCAGGTGCATGGATTTGCTTGCGCCGCCCTTCCACCAGTTTTCCAGCCACCAGCGCTTGGTTGAATGGACGGTGACCGGACCATATCGGTCGGCGACGCGATTGAGCACGCGTTTCAGGCTGCGCGGCACACACCACTTGGTGTCATTGTAGGAAACGGAAGACGACATTCCGCCGAGACCCGTCAGGCTGGAGCACCCTCCAAGCGTCAGGCCAAAGGCCATTATCAGAACCGCTGGCAGAATTTTCATACGCATCATGGAACACCTGGTCATGGTTTTCGAGCAGGTGTTCACGATGGCGGAAATTCGTTAAAATTGTCATCAAAAACATGGTTAAGACGCAACCGAATTTCAGCAGACAATTGTGCCGAAGTGTTGATCGCGTCTTGCCATGTCAACCATAGCAGCCGGCCAGTCGGGCACGCTGCTTGACCAGCGCCAGAACCGTATCCAGCGACGGTGTCGGAAGGTCGACCAGAACACCCAGTTCCTGAATGGCGCCGACAAGCGCATCGATTTCCATCGGTCGGCCCGCATCCAGATCCTGCAGCATGCTGGTGCGATGTTCACCGACGGCTTCTGCGCCTGCGATACGCTTGTCAATATCCACCGCGAAGCGGGCACCAAGCCTTTCGCCGACAGCCTGACATTCGGCCATGATCGTGGCGACCAGTGCACGTGTCTGCGGATCATTGGCGATCTGGGCGAGTGTTGCACCGGTCAGTGCACTGATCGGGTTGAAGGACGCATTGCCCCACAGTTTGATCCAGATTTCGTCGCGAATGCGCGGACGCACGGGCGCTTTCAGTCCGGCTTCATTCAACAGGGATGCGAGTGCCACGATCCGCTCACTGCGCTCTCCATCGGGTTCACCCAGTGAAAACCGGTTGCCCGAGCGATGCATCACAACGCCCGGCTCGGCAATTTCGGTCGCCGGATAGACAACGCAACCGATGGCCCGTTGCGGTCCGATCCCCGCCCAGATGCCGCCTTCAGGATCGACGCTTTCCAGACGGCGTTCGCCATAGGGGCCTTCCAGACCATGGAAATACCACCAGGGCATGCCATTGACCGCAAAGACGACAGCCGTTTTGGGACCCAGCAAATGCTGCATGGGTTTGACGACTGCGGGCAGGGAATGGGCTTTCAGGGTGACGATCACATAGTCCTGCACACCCAGTTCCGCCGGGTTGTCTGTTGCTGTGATCGTGGCATTGTGTGTCTGCCCCTCTTCAGTCAGGGTCAGTCCCTTGTCGCGAATGGCGGCAAGATGCGGGCCGCGTGCAATCAGCGACACGTCGGCCTGTGTTGTTGCCAGTTTGGCGCCGAGATAGCCACCAATGGCCCCGGCGCCATAAATGCAAATGCTCGGCATCATACCAGTCCCAGTTTTTCGGCAAGGCCAATGCGCTGCAATTTGCCGGTGGCGCCCTTGGGGATTTCATCCATGATGATGATGGTGGCAGGAACCTTGAAGGCCGCAAGCCGCTCGGATGCAAAGGCCCGGATATCCGACACCTCTGCCGAGGCGCCCTCCTTGAACACGACAACCGCAGCCACCGCTTCACCCAGCTTGTCGTGCGGCATGGCAAAGGTCACAACCTGATCAATGGCCGGATGGGCCTGAAGCACATCGTCAACTTCGCGCGGCGCGATCTTTTCACCGCCGCGATTGATGATCTCCTTGAGGCGGCCCGATATGGTCAGATAACCTTCCGCATCGAGTTTGCCCAGATCGCCGGTGCGGAACCAGCCATCGGTAAAGGCGCTGGCATTTGCCTGCGGATTGTTCTCATAGGCTGCGAAGACATTGGGGCCGCGAATGACGATTTCGCCATTCTCGCCCGGTGCCTTCAACGCGCCATCCTCGGCCATGATGGCAACCTCCGGTCCTGCGGCCATTCCGACTGTACCGGATTTGCGGGCCTTTGGCGGCAGTGGGTTTGACGCCATCTGGTGCGCAGCCTCGGTCATGCCGTAGGCCTCGACGACCGGGCACTGGAAGGTTGCTTCCAGTTCCTCCATGACCGGAGGCGGCAATGAGGACGACGACGAGCGCACAAAACGCAGCCTGGAATGGCCAATGGCGGCTGCGTTGCGCGCCGCGCGGCTGAGGATCGCCTGATGCATGGTGGGAACAGCCGTATACCAGGTTGGTCTGACCGCATCGAACCACTGAAAGAATTTCAGCGCATTGAAGCCCGGTGTGCACACAACATGAGCGCCTGCGGTCATGGAGGACAGCAATGAGGCGATCAACCCGTGGATATGGAAAAGCGGCATGATATTGAGGCCGACATCCGTCTCGTCCAGTCTGAGTGTCCTGGCGACATTGCTGCCCGATGCCAGAACATTGTCAGTGCTCAACGGGACAACTTTCGGGCGCGACGTGGTTCCTGACGTATGCAGAACCAGTGCTTCGTCTGTCGCAACGGACCATCCGGGTTTGGCAGGCGTTCCGTGCAATGCATTGTCAGCAAAAAAGAAGAACCCGGCCGCATCCGGCTGTGCCCACTGAATGGGCAAAACCGGAATGCCAAGTTCATTGGCCGCCTCTATCACCGGGGAGGTGCTCCCCGCCTCGACAATCACGGCTTTTGCTTTCAGGTCATCGAGATAGAATGAAAACTCGTTGCTCTTGTAGGCAGGATTGAGCGGCGCCGCCGATGCGCAGGCGCTGACGCCGAGAAAAGCCGTGGCCATTTCCGGGCCATTGGGCAAAACGATGGCGACGCGATCACCCCGTCCAATGCCGCAGCCATTGAGAGCATCGGCAATTTGCTGCAGCAAAAGGCCCAATTCTCCATAGGACAGGCTGACGCGATCGGGTGCACCGATCGCCGGACTTTCGGATTGCTGTGCATTGACGATGTCAAAGATTGTTTTCATGGTTTGCGTCCCCTCGCACCAGGCAGGCATTTGCTGCATTCTTACGTGATGGCTGTTTTGTGGCCCTATACCACCTTTACCTCAAGGTCACCCACACCGTCCACATGGCCATGCAGCCTGTCACCGCGCTTTACCGGTCCAACGCCCGAGGGCGTGCCTGTCATGATGATGTCGCCCGCCTGCAGGGTGAACAATTCGGACAGGGTCGAGATCATCTCGGCAACTTTCCAGATCATCTGGTTGATATCTCCCTGCTGGGTGAATTCACCGTTGACCTTGAGCCAGATGGCGCCCTGTTGCGGATGTCCGATCGTCCCGGCAGGCACCAGGTGCGTGCAGGGTGCAGAATGTTCGAAAGCCTTGCCGATTTCCCAGGGGCGCCCCTGTTCCTTCATTTTGGCCTGCAGGTCACGCCGGGTCATGTCCAGCGCGACGCCGTAACCGTAAACGCAGTTCAAAGCCTGCTCGACCGGGATATTCTCGCCACCGGATTTCAAGGCCACAACCATTTCAATCTCATGATGGACGTCATCACTTTTTGGCGGGTAGGGGAAATCCTGACCTGCGGGCAGGAGATTGTCCGGATTTTTCTGGAAGAAAAAGGGAGGCTCCTTGTCCGGATCGTGGCCCATTTCCACCGCATGGGCAGCATAGTTGCGCCCGACGCAATAGATGCGGTGGACGGGGAAAAGGTCATCTGTACCGCGCACCTTCAGTGTCGTCTGTTTGGGCGGTGAAAAGAGATAGGTCATGGATTTTGCTGCTTTCTTCTCAATGAAAGCCGCTATGTAGCAGGAACATCTGCGATTTTCGAAGCGTTTTCAGCCATGCAGACCATTTTTGTTTCACGCGGGACCGCGGCAAGCCGACCCGTCTCATTCGGCTCAACTTTTACCGCAGGGTCGGGTCAAAGCGGTCACGCATCCAGTCGCCGACAATGGAGATGGACAGGGTGGTCAGGACGATTGCCGCGCTTGGTACAAGCATGATCCAAGGCGCCGACTGGATGTAGTCCCGGCCGTAGCCCACCATATTGCCGAGTGACGTCATGGGTGGCTGGACACCAAGACCGAGGAAGGACAGTCCCGATTCGAGCAAGATCACCTCTGGGAAATTGAGGGTCATGGAGACAATCAGAGTGGAGGCGATATTGGGCAGAATGTGACGTCCATAGATGCGCATGGGTGAGGCGCCAAGATCGCGCACGGAGGTGGCATAACCCTGCTCCGTGGCGGCTATGGCCAGACCCCGGGCAATGCGGGCAATGCGTTCCCACCCGTAAAAGCCCATCAGCACAATGAACAGGACCAGCGAATTGCCCAGAAAGGCCAGGACAGCCAGGGCAATGATCATGAATGGCATGGAGGCCTGAGCGTCGATCAACATCATGATCAATTGCTCCACCCGTCCGCGGAAATAGGCAGCCAGAAAGCCCAGGGTGATCCCCAGGGTTCCTGCAATCAATGTCGACAGGAAGGCGATCATCATGGAGACCCGGATGGATATGATCAGCCGTGACAGCAGGTCTCGTCCAAGCTCATCGGTGCCCAATGGGTGAGCCCAGGTGCCGCCAAACAGCGCCGGTGGTGTCAACCGGTCGCGCAGGTCCATGGCCATGAAGTCATAGGGGGCAATCAGTGGCGCGGTGGCGACCACGAAGATCGCCAGCCCGATAAAGAACAGGGCAATCAGGACGATCGGCGGCCAGGTTTCGAAAAAGGCCCTGTAGCGGCCTTTGCTGGTGAAGAAACTGCCGCCGGATGGTCGGGAGGCCTGTGTCGTCGGGTTCAAATTGCCGGTATCGATGGTCATGGGATCAGGTTCCTGCCTGCAAACGTTTGGTTCTCAGCCGGGGATCAACCCAGCCATACAAGAGATCGACAATGAGATTGGCGAGCACCATGGTGAAGCCGACAAACAGCAGGATCACCTGGACCACGGCCAGATCACGGTTGGCGACGGCAGTAACCAGAAGCCGGCCAACGCCCGGCCAGGAAAATACGCTCTCGACAACCACCGCACCGGCAACCAGTGAGCCGACCATGAAACCGACGATGGTCAGTGTGGGGATTGCGGCGTTCGGCAGGGCATGAGCGACCACCACTTCGCGCCAGACAAGCCCCTTGGCTGATGCTGTTCTGATATAGGGTTGCCCCAGCACTTCCAGCATTGCGGATCGGGTGAAGCGGGCAATGACCGCGGCGCCAATCATGCCCATCGTGAAGATCGGCAGCACTGCATGCAACCAGGTGTCCGAGCCACCGGACGGCAGCCAGCCAAGTTTGACGGCAAAGATCATCGCCAGGACCAGACCAAGCACGAAACTGGGTACGGTGAAACCGAACACTGATAGGGTCATGATAAGACGATCAATGGCCGTATTGCGGTGCAGAGCCGCATAAACCCCTGCAGGAAGCCCGATCAGAACCTTCAGGAACAGGGCGGGAATCGTGATCGCCAGTGTCAGCGGAATGCGTTCGCCGACAACCTGCAGGGCGGAGCGACCGTCGCGCATGGAATTGCCGAGATCCCCGTGAAATATGGCGTTGAAATACTTCAGATATTGCACCCATATCGGCTGATCGAGGCCCCAGGCATGGCGGAACGCCTTGAAGGCTTCGGGTGGGGCTTCCGGCCCCAGAATAATGATCGCCGGGTCACCCGACAGGCGCAGGATCACGAAGGCGATCGAGACAATAAGTGAGACAGTCACCAACGCGCGGGCAATCCGCAACAGGGCGTAACGCAGCATGGGATTACTCCGCGGCTAATGGCGCTGATTGCGCGCTCTGGTGAATGGCGTGGCAGGCAACCAGGTGGTCACCGTCTCCGCTGAGCAGGGGCGTATCCAGTCGGCATTGGGCCATGGCCAGAGGGCAGCGGGTATGGAAGGCGCAACCGGGTGGCACATCAACCGGGCTGGGCGGATCGCCCTCAAGCACGATGCGCTCGCGGCGGCCTCGATTGCGCGGGGTGGGAATGGCCGAGATCAAGGCCTTCGTATAGGGATGCTGGGCGCGCTTGAACACGGCTTCCGGCGCACCCGTCTCGACGATTTTACCCAGATACATGACTGCAACACGATCAGACATCTGGCGCACGACCTTCAGGTCATGACTGATGAACAGGGCTGCAAAACCGGTTTGTTCACGCAGGTCATCCAGCAGGTTGAGCACCTGGGCCTGAATGGACACATCAAGCGCCGATACCGGTTCATCGCACACCAGCAGATCAGGGCTGAGCGCCAGCGCCCTGGCGATAACGACGCGCTGGCGTTGCCCACCGGACAATTCATGAGGAAAACGTCCGGCCATATCGGCGCGCAGGCCAACGGAAGCCATCAGCGACAGGGCGCGCTCCTGGCGCTGCCTGGCCGTCATGAGCGGCTCATGGATGGCAAAGGGTTCGCCAATCTGGTCGCTGATGGTCAGTCGGCGGTCGAGCGCGCCCAGCGTGTCCTGATAGACCATCTGCATGCGTCTGCGCATCGCGCGCCAATCGCTGTCATGACGCGCGGTAACTGGCTGGCCGTCAAAGGCAACCGAACCGGCGGTCAGCGGTATGTGCCCCATCACCAGCCTGGCGGTGGTCGATTTTCCACAACCCGATTCGCCAACAAGACCCAGCGTTTCGCCTCTCTTGATGTCGAAGGTTAATCCGTCCACGGCCTTGAGCAGGGCATCGCGGCCAAAAAAGCCGCCAGGGACACGAACCTGATAATGTCGTTTGATATCGCGGACGCTCAGCAACGGTCTCATGCCGGTTCCAATTCAGCTGTCAGGGATTGGCGCGCTGGCGCCTTTGATTTTTCGACACGCAACGGTCCTGAATGGATGCAGGCCACGCTATGACCTGCATCAGGACCAACTGGCAGCAAGGCAGGAAGCGCCACATCGCACAGCGGTGTCGCATGGGTGCAGCGGGGTGCGAAACTGCATCCGGGCGGCAATTGGTCTGGTGGCGGTACGGTTCCGGGAATGGAGGCAAGCCTGCGCTTTGGCCCTTCCAGATCGGGCAGGGCGGCAATCAGTCCGCGCGTATAGGGATGGGTGGGGTTGTCAAAAATAGCATCGGTGCGCGCTGTCTCGATGACGCGGCCGCAATACATGACGGCCACGCGCTCTGCCATATCGGCCACGACGCCCAGATCGTGCGATATCAAGACCAGGGCCATGCCGTTTTCGCGGCTCAATTCGCGCAACAGGTCCAGTATCTGTGCCTGGATTGTTGCATCAAGCGCTGTTGTCGGCTCGTCGGCTATGAGAATATCAGGCTCTCCGGCCAGAGCCATCGCAATCATGATACGCTGGTTCATGCCGCCGGACATTTCATGGGGGTATTCATTGAGACGCTGGCGGGCATTGGCGATGCCGACGCGGTCCAACAGGCGCATCGTCTCCGCCGAGGCCTGTTCGCCCATCATGCCGCGATGCAGGCGCAGCGACTCGCCCAATTGATGTCCGATGCGGTGAACGGGATTGAGTGAACTCGATGGATCCTGAAAAATCATGGCGATCTTGCCACCGCGCAGGCTTGAAAGTTGTTTCTCGGACGCGCCAATCAGTTCTGTGCCTGCCAGTTTGACAGAGCCGGACAATGTGGCGCGTTTGCCCAGGAGGCCAAGCGCTGCCAGCCAGGTGATGGATTTTCCGCAACCCGATTCACCCACCACACCAATTGTTTCACCGACGGCTACATCCAGTGACACCCCATGCAGAGCTCGGACAAATTGCCTGCCCTGATCAAAATCGACGGTCAGGTCACGGATTGAAAGCTGGGTTTCCATGCGGTCTCCATCTTGCGTTGGCTTTGTTGCATACACTTGAAAAAGCGAGCCGGGGCACAGGATGGTGTGCCCCGGCCGCATTGCGATTGGACCTAGTTGGCTGGTGTTGAGATCATGAAGTTCTCAGGCCGAAAATCCATCGACTGCAGGCCAGACCACATCCAGTCGATATCCTTGCGTTTGCCATAGAAAATGGCGCTCTGGTGCAGGACGGTGAAGGCCGGGTCTTCGCGTTCGGCAATTTCCAGCATACGGCGGAAAGCAGCGCGGCGTTGCTGCAGATCGGTGGAGGTTTCGAGCTTGATGCAAAGCGCATTGAACTCTTCATTGGTCCATTCACCGACCTGCTGCTGCTGGCCGTTCTGGCAGTGCTGATTGACGATCGAGGCCACCGGGTCAGGGAAGGGTGCGGAGTTCGACCAGTCGCGCACCATGCGTGGTCCGCTCGTATTGTCGAAGATCTGCTGCCAGTTCTCCTTCATCTCGATCTGGATGTTCAGGCCGATTTGTCGGAAGGATTCCGCGTTGATCTGCGCTGTGGAGACCTGATTTGTATAATAGTTGTTGAGCACGCGCATGGTGATCGGTTCGCCGTTGTAACCCGATTCCTCGACCAGTTTGCGTGCCAGATCCATGTCGTATTCCGGCACTTTCCAGTCTGCAAGATACATGTCGCTGTAATATTCCCACTGCAGTCCGGCAGGAACCTGTGTGCGACCACCCCAGAGCACTTCGACGATGGTGTCACGGTCGATGGCATGGGTCATGGCCTGGCGGATCTTGGCGTTTTTCATCGGTCCGGTGTTCTTGTCGAATACCATCAGACGGTGATTGGTGATCGGCCCGCCAACGACTTCGAAATCGGCGTTGGATTCCACCGTGGCAATCTGGTCGGGAGGCACATCGGTGATGAAATCATATTCGCCGGAAAGCAGGCCGTTGACGCGACTGGCAACTTCAGGAACCACAACGAAACGCAGGTTTTTGACCGGCGGCTTGCCACCCCAGTAATCTTCATGGGCTTCCAGAACCAGAACATTGTCCGGTTTGAAATCAACCACCTTATAGGGGCCTGTGCCGACGGGTTTGCGGGCAAAGTCAAGCCAGCTATCGGCTTCCTGATAGGCGCGCTTGGACAGAATTTCTGCGCCGTAGCGGGAGATACGCCCTTCAAGTGTCGGGTCGGCAACAGTGGAAATGAAGCGGACCGTCATGTCGTCCACCTTTTCAACGCGGTCAAGATTGGGCCAGGCGCGGTTGGCGACAGCGGCAACTTCTGCCGGCGGTACCTTGCCTTCGGTTGCAGTGCTTGCAGTCGCAGTGAACAGCGTTTTGCCGTCGGCACGGGCGGCTTCCTGTTCAGGCAGTTGACCAAAGCGCTCCTTGGAAAAGGTGAAAACCACATCGTCGGCTGTCATCACATCGCCATTGTGAAACTTGACGCCGGGACGCAGCGTCAGTTCGACGGTTTTGTCGTCTATGCGTTTCCAACTGGTGGCCAGGCCGGGTTTCTGGGGCAGGTCCTTCTTCTGGCGGTCGTAGTCGATCAGGGTTTCAAAAATGGAGTAGAAGACCCGGGCGCCGACATTGGATTGTTCGCGCAGGACGTCGAGTGCTCCTGCATTGACGATTTGCTGAACGGCGACCGTAATGTCAGGCCTGTCCTGTGAGAATGCCGGCGCGGTGAATGTTGCTGCGGCCAGAAATGTGGCGCCCACCAACATTGCGGCGTGCTTGCGAATAAGTGTCATGATCCGTCCTTCGAGGGCTCGATTGCAAAGATTTCATGCGAGAAACCGATTGGTTCCGCGCTGCACAATGCTAGTCCCGCGAATGTGACGCCCGGATATAGGGAATGTGAATTTTTGTTGACACACTTGAGCAAATGCTCGCCATGCGACCACCGTGCAAAAGCCTTCAATTATGCCTTGCAGACCTGCAGTTTCGTGTCACATCACTGAGATCATATTGAAATGATCCTGTCACAGGACCAGGCGTATGGTCTGCCTCGTTTGCTGCAGATTTGAGCCCTTGCCATCGCGGATCGAAGGGTGGTGGACGACCAGATCGCGGCGACATCCAAAGGACTTAACGAGGAGCAGAAAATGAGCGAACTTCCTATTGTCGGCGCCGCCATGTCGCTTGACGACTATGAGAACCATCGTGATCTGATGCGTGAAAAACCGCGGGATCTGGAACTGCAGAGCTTTCATACGGCCGATGTTCTCAACAGCGATTGGCAACCGCTTGCTGACCGGGCAAAAAAACTGCTGGACGGTCATTCCGGCCGTATCGGCATCCACGGACCTTTCTGGGGTTTCAACATCGGGTCCCATGACTGTGATATTCGTGCCGTCATTCGCCGCCGCATGATGCAGGGCCTGGACGTCTGCGCTGCCATCGGTGCAGACCAGATGGTCATTCATTCGCCCTATACGACCTGGGATTACAACAATCTTGATCTCTATCCCGATGCGCGGTCATCCGTGGTCGAGCGCACCCATGATACGCTGGACGAGGTGGTCAAACGGGCCGAGGACATGGGCTGTGTGCTGGTTATCGAGAACATCGAAGACAAGGATCCAGCCGTGCGTGTCGCGCTCGCCGACAGTTTCAACTCACCGGCTGTTGCTGTCTCCATCGACACGGGACACGCCCATTATGCGCATGGTTCGACCGGTGCGCCTCCTGTTGATTATTACGTGACGGCGGCAGGCAACCGTCTGCAGCATATTCATCTGCAGGATGCGGATGGATATGCCGACAGGCATTGGGCGCTGGGTGAGGGGACTGTGCGCTGGCAGGCCGTTTTCCGTGCCTTGGCAAAACTCGAAAGTAATCCGCGCCTCATTATCGAGTTGCGTGACAAAGCGGGTATACCGGCATCAATTGCTCATCTGAAAGCCCTGGGCATCGCCCAATAGGAAACGCATTGATCCGTTCGCACAGGGTTGTGCGAACGGATATTCTAGCCCGATATGTTGAGCAGATGGTTGTCCCAACCGTATGGACCCGTGCTCGACGCCTCGGTTTGCGCATCAAAAAGCGTTCCGTTTCCGGTGGATGCCACGAAGTGGCCCCGGTTCACCGTGAGGCCACAGACATTGGCCAAGGAGCGCTGATGGACGATATTTCCGCTCTGGCCGTCCAGCACCATCATTGTGTTGCCACGGGGAGAGGTGACAGCGAAGGTTCCGTTTTGCGGGTTTGCTGTGATGGAACCCACATAGTTCCGCAGCGTCTTCAAATGTGCAGGGTCGGTCTGGAAAAGCCGCACAGATTTTCCGGGTTGGGCATGGCCAAACAGGGGCGGTTGCTCGCGTGGTGATCCCTCATGCTGGCAGGCGAAATAGACACCGCCGGCGCCATCGCAGTCGAGATGGCGAATGGACAATTGATGCAGGGATGGCGGCAGGGCCTGTTTTTCTGTCAGAGTGCCGTGAACACTGTCCACGAAACACAGGCACGGCTCCATTGTTGCAAGATTGAGCTTGGCCCGGCCGAAGTCCGGGTGGGTTTCAATGCCGCCATTGGCGATGGCAAGCGTCCGTCCGTCTGCCAGCATCATCAGATCATGGGGCCCGATACCGCCAGACGGAAATTCGCCAATTTTGCTGAAGTGATGCCTGACGTCGTAGACACCGATCATGCCATTTGCATTGGCAAAATCATTCTCTGTCGCATAGAGCAATCTGCCGTCGGCAGAGAACACGCCATGGCCAAAATAATGGCGGTCGGGTGCGGCCTGAATGCTCTGTGGTGGTCTATTCTCTCTCACGTTGAAGGCAGCGGCAATGGTGCCGGGTCGCCGGGAGAAGACCACGGCATTGCCGGTTTCCCGGTGGCAGACGATGTCGTGGCCGCGAACCGGCAGTGCGTGCTGCATGACGATGCGGCCATCTTCGGCCATCAACGCAAAGCCGTAGCCGCCTGAGCGGTCCCGGTAGGCGGCCGCAAACAGGGCCTCGCTTCGATTGATCTGACTGGCCTGTGCAGGCGCCAATGACGCAATGAAAGAAACACCGGCAGCTGTCAGAAAATCACGTCGCGAAATGAGGTTTCTGGTCAAACTCAATCCCCGTCCAGACTGGAGAAGTTGGACGTCAGGCCGAGTGCTCCGGTCATGTCCATGCCGAAATTGTCACCCAGTCCGCGAACAACGGTTCTGACATACGCAAGTTTCGAACGTTGCGGCGGATCGGCCAGAATGTCGGCAATCGGACCACTCAGCCTATCGAGCGCAGCACCGCCGTGATGGAAGCCAAAACCGATGGCATCATCAATCCAGCCGGAGCCTTCGGGCAAGAGGCTTGCAAGGTTTGAGACCTTGTAAAATCGTTCGAAACCGGAAAAGCCCGCCTGCAACAGGGAAAGCGTATTGTCAGAGCGCCGGAACAGGGCCTGTCGTGACCGGTCATTGTCGGGTGTTTCGCCAAAAAAAGCCGCCATTTCGACCGTGTCGTAGTAGGCAAGACCATTGGCAAAGAGGCTGACCAGCGTGCTCAGGGCTTCGCTGCTGTCGCGGAAGTGCAGATGGTCGGGATCGGGGTTCTGCCATTGCGCTGCAAAGCCCTCCTTGGCCTGCCATTCGGTCAGTAAATCTTTTGAAATCCTGTTGATATTTGCACTGATGGCGCGCCCGTAACCACACCGAAAACTCTGGGTTTCCTGGGCCAATGTCTCGGCCCCGGTGCCAAACAGCACAAATTCCAGAGCGGCCAACCCTTGGGTGGCAACACTCTTTTTTGCCAGGCTTTCAGGTTCCAGTGCCGTTGGGTCTTTGGTCACGAGCAGAGCCTGCACCTGCCGCAGCCCAATGCCGCGTCGATCCGGCCAGAACAACAGGCGTTCAAGCCGATTGTCTTCAAGAATGGGCCCGATGCGAATGATGCTGATGGACGACCAGGCCAATATGATGGCGTCGAAATCATTGCGGGCCTGTTGAAGTTGCCGGGTGGTTGGCGTGGCGCAAAGACCCTCCATGGTGTTTGCAAGCTGCGCTGCGGCATCGTTGAATTCTTGATGTGCCGGGACAATGAATTGCGTCACCGCGTTGCGCACAACGTCAGGAGGGTTCGCTGTTTTTGCCTTTGCCGATGACAGGACGGGCAGCAAGGAGCAGAGCATGACAAGGCAGGCGGCGAGGGCGGGCAGACGTCGATATGTCATCATTGGATTGTGCTCGGTTCATTGTGTTGGATTTCACGATCAGGTCATCATGCCCCGATCACGCTTGCAACCCTTTGGGGATCACTTCATATCCCGACGCTTCCGGTTCATCATCGACAATTTCCGCCGGAAATCCCTGTGCCAGGACCTTGCAGCCCGTGGCATCTTCCAGTCGCCGGATGATGTCGGGGGAGAATGCGCGGGATCCGAAGCGTTCTTCGCCATCCTTGAAAATGTCGATCATCAGCGGGTTGATTTCCAACGGCACATTGAAACGATCAGCAACCTGCTGGAAAAGGCCAATATCCTTCGAGACAAGATCCATGGTGAAGTTGATGTCACGCGAACCGTTGAGGATGACCTGGCTTTCGGTTTCATGCACGAAGGAATTGCCGGAGGAAATTCTGATCGCCTCATAGGTCGTGTTCATGTCCATTCCGGCAGCCTTTGAGGTGACCAGCGCCTCGCTCAATGTCAGCAGGTTGGCGGTTGCCAGATAATTGGTCACCACCTTGAGCACCGACGCCGAACCAAGCGGCCCCGTATGGAGAATGCGTCGGCCCATCGCTTTGAGAATCGGCAAGATCCGCTCAAATGTGGGACGATCGCATCCGGCAAATATGGCAATATTGCCGGTGGCAGCGCGATGGCAGCCGCCGGACACCGGGCAATCGACCGGCGCGCCGCCGGCGGCACTGACCAGGGCGCCAAGGCGGGTCACTTCCGCTTGGTCCGTCGTCGACATTTCTGCCCAGATCTTGCCTGTGCTCATGCCCGCTAGCAGCCCGTCTTCGGCTTCCATGACGGTTGCGGAAGCCGCCGGATTGGGAAGGCATGTGATGACCATGTCGCACTGTTCGGCCATTTGCCTGGGGCTGTCTGCCCAATGGGCACCCTGGTCAAGAAAGGGACGGGCGAGAGACCTGTCCAGGTCCCGCACCGTGACCTCATGTCCATTGCGCAAAAGACTGCCAGCCAGTTTGCCACCGACATTCCCAAGGCCGATAAAACCGATTTTCATGATTATCTCCTCTGTGAGGCTTAGTCGATCGGGTCCAAATCCATGGTCAAATGCAGGGCCGTGTCCGTATAGGGATTTGCGCGTGCAACATCCTCATCCAGTTCAATTCCAAGGCCGGGCTCTATGGAGGGAATGACGTAGCCGTCCTGCCATTCTATCGGAGTCTTGAGAATTTCCGCCTGAAAACCATCCCATTTCTGGATGCTTTCGAGTATCAGGAAATTCGGCGTGCAGGTGGCCAACTGGATATTGGCGGCGCCGACAACCGGGCCGCAATAGAGATGCGGCGCAATCTGGGCGTAGCGGCTTTCTGCCATGGCGGCGATTTTCTTGGCCTCCAGCAGCCCGCCAACCCGCCCGAGATTCATCTGCAGGATGGACGCCGCTCCACAATCCAGCACCCGCGCGAACTCGTATTTGGTGCAAAGGCGCTCACCGGTGGATATCGGTATCGAGGTGAAGCGCGCAACCTCTGCCATCTGTTCGGGCATTTCCGGCGGGACGGGTTCCTCGAACCACAGCGGATCATAGGCCTCCAGCCGTCGTGCCATGCGTTTGGCGCCCGATACGGTGAATTGTCCATGACTTCCAAACAACAGGTCGGCCCGCGTTCCGACGGCCTGCCTGATCTGCCTGCAGAAAAGCGCGGAGCGTTCCAGATCCTCCAGGCGCGGCTGGTGTCCGTCGTAAACGGTGTAGGGACCTGCCGGATCGAATTTGACCGCCGTAAAACCCTGGTCGACCCAATCAAGGGCAACCTGTGCGGCGATATCGGGATCATTGTAGACGTTGGGTGTATCCGGGTCAGGATAAACATGTTCGTCTCCTGGCGGATAGAGATAGGTATAGCTGCGCAAACGCTCATGGACCTTGCCACCCAGCAATTCGTAGACCGGCTTGCCCGCCGCCTTGCCGATGATGTCCCAGCAGGCCATTTCCAGACCGCTCAGGACGCCCATGACCGTGACATCAGGGCGCAGGGTGTAGCCCGCGCCATAGGTGCGCCGCCAGAGCCGCTCGATATGGTGTGGATCCTGTCCTTCGAAGATGCGTGCAAACACGTCTTCTGCCATTTGTGCGACAAGATGCGGGCCGAATGTGGCGCTGTATATTTCGCCCACGCCGATAAGGCCGCAAGAGGTGCGCAACTGGACAAAGATGAAATAGCGCCCGCCACGCGATGGCGGCGGATTGGCCACAACAAATGTTTCTATGGATTGAAGCTTCATGGTGACATCTCTTTGAAGGAGGAGTGACTGCACCCTTGCAGCCGATGGTTCGTCATGATTCAGCGTCCGCCCGTCTGCATGTCCTCGATGATCATGTCTGCGCCCTTTTGCGCCAGCATGATCGTCGGGGCATTGGTATTGCCGGATGTCACATTGGGGAAAGCCGACGCATCAATGACCCGCAATCCCTCAATGCCGTGCACCCGTAACCGTGCATCGAGCACCGCGTTCTGTGGTCCTGTTCCCATCCGGCAGGTGCAGGTCGGGTGATAGACCGTGGCGCTGCGCTCCCTGAAATCCTGCAATGCTTCGGCATCATTCATGGTGGTGGGATCGGGTTGCCTTCGAGCCTTGATCAGGTCCTGCATCGCAGGTGTTTCAATCAGCGCGCGCAGCAGGTGGACACCGCGCAGGACGCCATCCCTGTCTTCTTCGCTGGACAGGGAGTTGGGCTTGATTACGGGTGGTTCCTGGATATCAGGTGATGCGATATCAATGCGTCCGCGGCTCGTCGGGCGGCTCGGCTGAAAGGACAGGATAAATCCTGGCTCCGGGCCGACCTTCGGTGGTGTATCGACACCGGTGGAATAGGTCACCGGGTTGCAGTAGATTTGCATGTCCGGCTGTGGCGCCTCAGGCGAGGAGCGGATGAAGCCGCCGCACTGGTTGACGCTGAGACTGAACAGTCCGCGGCGTGTAAATGCGTATTGGAAAGCGGCGGCCATGCGCCCCTGCAAGCGGCCCAATTGGCTGTTGATTGTCGGTTGCGTACAATCATAAAGATAGCTGATGGCCAGATGGTCCTGCAAACCACCGCCGACTTCCGGCAGATCACAAACAACATCAATGCCATGATCGCCAAGCAGTGCGGCCGGACCAAGGCCGGAGTGCTGCAGCAGCTTGGGCGAATTGATTGTTCCGCCACTGACGATAATTTCCCGTCTGGCCCGGGCTTGCCTCGATTGATCGTCCTGCCGGTAGGAAACTGCTGTGGCTTTGCTGCCTTCGAACAACAATCGCTCCACCGTCGCATGGGTGACAAGCCGCAGATTGCCGCGCCGCAAGGCCGGACGCAGGAAGGCATCAGCGGATGAACAGCGCCAGCCATTGCGTGTCGTGTTGTGGTAAATGCTCAGGCCTTCGGGATTGGCCCCATTGAGATCATCTGTCATCGGCCAGCCGGCCTGGGTTCCGGCCTCAAGGAAGCGTGCTGTCACCTTGTGGGCCTGGTCGGCCTCGTCAGTGACCCATAGGGGGCCTTTGCCCGTGACGACCTGCCGGCCATTGATGCGGCGCACTTTTGTCTCGGTGCGCTCAAAGATTGGTTGCACGGAATTCCAGTTCCAACCGGTTGCGCCGGACGCTGCCCAATCATCAAAATCATGGGGCAATCCGCGGCAGTAGACCATGGCATTGATGGAGCTGGATCCACCAACAACGCGTCCGCGCGGCCAATAGGCGATTCTGTTGTTGAGACCTGCATCGGGCTGCGCATTGTAGCGCCAGTTCACCGAGGGGTTTTGATAGGTAAAGGCATAACCGATGGGCACTTGAATGGACAATTTGCGGTCTGAGCCACCGGCTTCCAGCAGCAGCACCTTATGACGCCCGTCTTCCGACAGCCGGTTGGCCAAAACGCAGCCCGCTGATCCGGCACCGACGATAATGAAATCATATTCTTCAACGGTCATGCGCGTTCCATTTGTTCAAGTGTATTGATACGCATAGGAGAGGGAACAGATAAAGCCCTTTCCCTTGGGTGACACAGATATTTGCGGGTCTCTGGCACTATGGGCAGACAGGTGCGCATCAGGATTGCTGTGTTGCAGAATGGCTTTGTTGCACCACCGCGTCGCCGGGAAACGCGGACTGCCTCTCCAAGGGTAACTGCCTCCCACGGGTATATGTCGATTTACGCCTTGCCAGATTATGTGGCCGGTCGCTATGCAGAGCATGCGTTGTGCGGTGGAAGGATCATCTTTGGAACGATCAGGATTCTTGAGCAATTTTTTCTGGACACATCTTCATCGCAGTGATGCCTGTGCAAATTTCCGCTGGGCAGCGGCTCTTTTCATCATGCTGGCTGTTTTTCCGGGAATCGGCAGCGCCGGAACCGGGTGGCTGGTTGCCATCTGCGTTTCCAGCCTGGGTTACTGGATTTTCGACCCGCACTGCCGCAAGCTTGTACAACACGAAAAGATCCTGGCTGGGGTGTGTACGCTCTATTTTCTGATCATGGCGGGCCTGGCCGCTTTCCATGGACCGCTGCCCGGGCAAGGGATCGGCTGGGGAAGCGTGTTTTCCAACCTGCCATTTCTATTTCTTGTTTTTATCCTGCCGGTCTTGCGGCTGGCGGCGCAACCGGGATGGATAGGGTTGCTTTTCGCTGGCAATGCCTGTGGTGGTATTCTGGCCGCATTGATCATATTGGTCGCCGGTCACTATGTTCCTGGTTACGCAAGAACTGCTTTCAGCGGCAATGAGTTGATACTTGCACTGGGAGCGATGGTGTCCGGACTGTTGTGTATCCACGGTCTGCTGTTTTTCAAAGGCGCGATGCGCTGGCTGATGGCTCTGGGTGCTCTGGCCGCATTGTTTGTTTTGCTCAGTTCGGGCAGCCGTGGTCCACTGCTTTCCTATGGTGCCACGTTGACACTCTACGCGATTGTGATGGGGTGGCGCTATTTCGGTTTTGCCTTCATGGCCAAACGTGCGGTGATTTGCGGCCTTTTGATTGCAGCATTCAGTGTGGCAATGATCGGATCCGATCCGGAATTAACGGGACGCGTCGAGCTTGTCGTTGAAAGGCTGGAAAATCCGTCCGGGCTTGATGTTGCCGAGGACAGCATCCTGATGCGGCTTGCGCTTTACAAGGCCGGCTTGCGGGCCTTTGCGCAGCGGCCCTTGACCGGATATGGCCGTCAGAATGTGATCGCTGTGGTCTCCAGATTCGACCCTCAACGCGCATCGCAATTTCCCTATACCCACCTGCACAATGGTTATTTGACAGACATGGTTGCATCCGGATTGCCGGGGCTGCTGTCGCTTCTGGCCGTTTTACTGGTGCCGCTCTATGCGCTGCGCCATGCACAGCCGGTGGTGTTTGGCGGGGTGCTCTGTCTGTCATTGTCCTATCTGTTTTATGGCATGACCAATCTCTTGTTCTACCATGACACGGCCAACTTCCTGTTTTTGGGGATGGTTGCCGTTTTCAGCACATTGTCGAACCTGCCGGAATTGCCCGGCGTGACCGTCAAAACGACGTCGACCCGACGTTGATGATCGTTGCAGCGCAGATGCGCAGATCAAACAGCAGCGACTGTTTTTTCATATAGGCGTGATCGCAAAGCGCCAATTCTGCCGGACGTGACATGTCGATACCGCGTATCTGGGCAAGGCCGGTAATGCCGGGCCTGATGCGAAAGACATCGTGCTTGCGGCGCTCTTCAATGACCTGATGCTGGCCAGGCAGGCAGGGGCGAGGGCCAACCAGGCTCATATCACCGCGCAGCACATTGAACGCCTGGGGCAATTCATCGAGCTTTGTCCTGCGGATCAATCTGCCGATGCGTGTGAACTGGTCGGCTGAGACCTCGTGGGTTCCCAACAGAGGCGTGCCTCGCCGCATCGAACGCAACTTCCACATGGTGAAAGGCCTTTGGTCACGCCCGAGCCTGATCTGGCAATAGAGTGGATTGCCGGCGGTTTCCAAACGGATCAGCAATGCCAGCAAAGCAATCAGGGGCCACAGCAGCAAAAGCGCGAGGGCTGCCACGATGATGTCAATGAGCCGTTTCACCGAGCACCTTCCTGTAAAGATCGAGATAGCGTTCACCCATCGTCGTGGCCTGGAGTTCTGCGTCGAACCGCATGCGTGCAGCACTGCCGAATTGATGACGCAAGCTGGCATCACCGTCCAGCCTGTTGACCGCATGGGCCAGGGCACGCGGATCATTGGGCGGGACGACAAGCCCGGTGACATTGTTCAGATTGACGAAGCTGGTACCTGTGCCAATCTCACAGCTGATCATCGGCTTGCCCATCATGGCTGCCTCCATCAGCGACAGTCCATAAGCCTCAGAACGCTTGTTTGAAGGGAATACGAAACCGCTGCAAAGGCTGAGCAGCGCGATCTTGTCCTCTTCATCAATCGATCCGACAAAATGGACATTATCCAGTCCAAGCCTTTGCATGGTCGCAATCAGTTCGGCCTCGCTGGGGCCGGCACCGGCAATGACGAAAATGGCTTTGGTCTGCCTTGCTGCTTCCAGCAGAATGTTCAAACCTTTGTAATGACGCAGAACACCGACAAACAGAAAAAAACTGTTGCCGAGGCGTTGCTGCCAGAGCTGCATGCGCGCCTGTGAAGCTTGAGGATAGGATGCCGGATCCAGGCCGAGCGGGATGACCCGGATCTTGTCAATAAAACGCGGCAGAACCGTGCTCGAGGCCAGATAGTTTTCAGATGTAGGCACGATGGCATCGACACTGGACAAAAACCTGTTCCTTAAGGGTGCATAGCAGGCTTCGAGGAGCGGGTTTGCAAGGGCGTCGGCATGGTAGGTCACGATGGTTGGTTTACCCGTGTTTGCCATGAAATACATCATGTCCATGAACGGCCAGGGGAAATGCAGGTGTATCAGATCGGATTCAGCGGCCAGATTTTTTAATGCGCCGAGGCAGTTGAAGGAAATATCCGTCGATGAAATTGCCAGGTGTCTTTTGGCCTGATGCACAGTCTGACCGTTGAAATGCAGTGCATCGGCATGAGGATTGTTACTCAGGGCGAGAATCTGGTGCACAGCACCGCCTGAAGCGGTTGTCTCGGCGATGGCATTGATGGACCGTTCCACGCCGCCGAATGTGTCGGGCCAATAGGTTTTGAAAAAGTGTAATATGCGCATGTGGTTCTCTGGAGCCCTGATGGAAAAGCCAAGCCTGCTCCATTCAGTAGACAAACCGACCTTATACGCGGCCAGTGAGTTGGTGAAACCCCGAAATGCATTCAATTCCGGTTGGCCAGGGCATGTTCAGGTGTGTGTATCGGTTTAAATGATTGGTTCCTTCCACTTGCACAAAGGCGTTGAGGCTGGTAGCTGAAAACACCTTGTGCGCGCAGGAATTTTGATGATCGTCATGTCGAAACAACAAGTTTCCGACACGTTTGCCTTTTTCAGGAGGCGATGAAATGGAGCCGTCACTCCCTGCTCATGTCGTGATTACGCCTGTTTTTGAAGACAGTGAGGCTGCCGGGCAGATGTTTCATGCTCTGGCGGCGGCGATGGGTTCCAATGTTTTTGTCATAGCAGTTGACGACGGTTCGGTTGCGCAGCCATTGCGTCAGGAAAGTATCGGCAAGGCAGGTCTCGACGGGATTGTCATTCGTCTGAAAAGAAACGTCGGGCACCAAAGAGCCATTGCAGTCGGCCTTGGTTATGCGGCCGAGCATTTTCCCGACGCAACAACCATTGTCATGGATTGTGACGGCGAGGATCTGCCTGAACAGATAGAGGAACTGTTGACAGGCCTTTCACAGCCCGGGGTTGATGTTGTTGTCGCCCGGCGTAAAAAACGGCTTGAGACGACGAGCTTCAAGATATTTTACTTCTTCTACAGGCATCTCTTCCGGCTTTTGACCGGGCGCAACATCAGCTTCGGCAATTTCATGGTTCTCAGTCCGTTTGCGGTCAAGCGCCTGGTGGCCATGTCAGAATTGTGGATTCATGTAGCCGGCTGCCTTCTCGTTTCGAAATTGCGTATCCACCATATTTCGCTTGATCGCGGTCCACGTTATGCGGGTCAAAGCAAGATGAATTTTCATGGGCTCATCTTGCATGGGTTTCGCGCCTTCATGATCTTTGCGGAAGATGTGCTGGTGCGCGTGGGTGTGGCCTGTGCATCCATCGCGGCCGTGTCAATTATGGGCATATCACTATCAATTTTGCTGAAGTCGGCAGGAATGGCGTCGCCAGGCTGGTTTTCCATGGCGCTTGGAATTCTCGTGCTGGTCCTGATACAGACGGGAACCCTGATCCTGATGACCCTGATGTTGACCGGCATCGTGCGCAATGGCATTTCGGTGTCCATCAACTATTTGGATTTTATTGATGAAGTCTGTCCTGCTGAACGCCCGGACAACGTTTGACCAGTTGCGAAGGGGTGAATTCATTCGCTTTGTGGCCAATGGTCTTGTGGCGACGGCAGTTCACTACAGCGTGCTTTATGCCGGCGTGGAGATTTTTGGCCTGAAATCCGTTGCCCTGGCAAGTGTGATGGGCGCGGCAGTCGGCATTTGCAGTTCGTTTCTGGGCAACTATTTTTTCGTGTTTCAAAATCACACACGGCCGCTTCTGGGACGGGTGATCCCCTTCGTCACGCTCTATTCCTTCATGCTCGTCATGCACGGGACTTTCATGCTCATCTGGTCGGACTGGTTGGGGCTGGATTTCAGACCTGGTTTCCTGATTGCTACCGCCCTGCAGACCGGTTTCAGCTATCTTGCAAACCGCTACCTGGTTTTTGCCAAATGAAATATATCTATGCTCTGGCATGCACGCTGATATTCATCATCCTGTTGATTTCGATCTATCTGATTCATATCAACTATTTCGGCGTTGATGTTGTCCTTTACAGCGCGCTTGTCGATGCGGCCATTGCCCTTGTGTTGGCGGGCTTGCTGTTTCTTGTCGCTTTTCGTGCGGCCCCGGTTTTCAATGGTTTTGAAAAGACATTGGTGTTGCTGATCTGGCTGCTGGGGGGCTATGCCTTTGCAATATCCATTCCGACTGTTCTGGACCGATCATTGTCGTTTTACATATTGGAAAAACTCCAACAACGCGGCGGCGGCATCCGGGAATCATCCATGTCGGATGTCTTTATTCATGAATATATACCGGAGTTTCGACTGGTTGACGTGCGTTTGACCGAACAGTTGGAGTCGGGAAGCGTCGTCATTGAGGATGGCTGTGTGAGATTGACTGAAAAAGGGCAAAGGCTGGCATCGTTCAGCCATTATTTCCGACGTCATTTCCTGCCGAAAAAACGCCTGCTTGGCGGCCAATATACCGATGATCTGGTTGATCCGTTCAAGCAGGACGACGCCGTTGAGCGTGGTTACGAATGCTGACAGGGGAAGCGGCAGATCGGCAGTTGCTTTTTTGGTTTGCAGTTGCCTGAGTGCGTGGCTGCCTGATGCTTGGCGCAAACGCCCTATTGCGGCGAAGTCAGTGCCGCGCCTGACCTCCTCCACGGCCAATCCAGCGCAATTGTGAATGAAACCGGTTGCACATCCAAGATGTCCGCCAGGGTTTGGACGCTTCTCAGGTATTGTCCTTGATCATACAAGTGGCCCCAGCCAATGCCGTCTCTGGCGAGAATCGGATTGATGGGATGGGTAAAATAGACCATCAGTTAAAGTGCCATAATGAAAAGACAGGTTGTTGCAATGAAGAAAGCGTCATCGGACAGGCGAATCTGGCGAATCCGGAACATATGGATAACTGTCTCAACTTTTTGTCGTTAAGGCCTTTGTCATCAATCGTTTTGGCATCGAGCGACAGTAGGCGCGATCCCTTGGGTGATCTTGCAATCGGAACGCAGCAATGGAAATGCCTTGCCGTCGTCCGGCAGGCAAAATAACCTGTTGTTGCACTATCGGCGAAACCACGATCGAAGGCACAAATTCTTGCTTTGTTGATGCGCTCAAAGCGAGGGACGGATTGAATTGCGTTTGTTGCGTATCGCGCGTGCAGGAAAGATGAAATCAAATGCATGGCTTATATTCGTATATTTTCAATAGGTTGGGTATGTAAGATGTGCGGAAAATGATCGACAACCAAACAACGACGCATTTGCACCATACAGATTCTGATGGCAGGCCTTCTGGTTTCGCGCTTTTCCTTGCGCCCGCCACCATCCTGCTGGCGGTTGCGGCGGTGTTTTTTATTCCGCTTTTTACAGGAACAAATGACCTTCCCGGGGATCTTGGCGATGCGCGGTTTAATATTTACATTCTGGAGACAGTCTATCTCTGGATGTCGGGAACGGGATCGCCACTGCTCTCGCCGGACATGTTCTTTCCATTTCCCTATACGTTGGCCTTCAGTGACACCCATGCCGCGACAGCGTGGATCTATGCTCTGTTTCGCATCGCGGGGCTTGATGCCTATGATGCTTACAAGGGCTGGGTTGCTGCAGGTTATGTGCTGACTTATCTTTCCGCCTATTATGTGGGTCTGCGGTTTTCGCTCTCGCCCTTCCTGGCATCCGTTGCGGCGCTGGCATTTGCGTTTAGCTTGCCATCTGTAGCGCAGTTGGGGCATGCGCAATTGATCAATATGGCAGCCACACCTTTTTGTTTCCTCTATATCAGCCGTTTTTCAGAAAAATTCGCCTCACCTGATTTGCTGAAATTTCTTGTTGCCCTGTGCATACAAATATTGATCAATATTTATTCCGGAATCTTTACACTTCTGATCAGCACCATTTTTCTTGTTGTCTCCGTTGCCTTTCGCCATGGCCTGAATACCAGAGCAATAGGCCGGGCATGGGCTGATTTTGGCCAAAGCATCCGGGATGAACGACCGGCAGTTCCATTGTTGATTGTCACGGTTGTTGGCATTGGATCTTGTGCCATCGTACTGGGGTTTCACAAATATGTGGCGGACCTTTATGGTCTCGGCCGCAACTGGTCGGAGATGGCCACGATGTTGCCGCGCGTACAATCTTATTTTTTCATGGACGCACTTCCCTATTGGGAGCCGGTATCACGCAGCATCACCGGGGTTGCCATGCGCCATGAACACCAGCTTTTCCTGGGCGTGCCTATTGGCATTCTTTTCGGGATTTGCCTCTATCTCCTTGTTCGCCGAAGAGCATCACTTTCTCTGCGGATATTTACGGTTTCGGTTCTGGTCAGTTTTTTGATTGTTACCGCGTTTGGAGACCTATCCCTCTACTGGTTTGTCGCAAAAATTCCGGGGTTTGATTCCCTGAGAGCGATTTCACGCGTTCAACTGGTTCTGGCGTTTCTCACCGTCATGGCTGTTGCCTGCCTGTTACGCGATCACCTGTGTGCAGGGCGCAGCCGGGCATGGCAGTTTTCGGCAACTGCATTGCTTGCGCTCTGGCTTGTTCATGATTTGGCCGTGGTGCAAAAGAGTACTTTTTCCAGCAATGAGGCACGCAGCAGAATTGAAAATCTGCACGCCAGAATTGATGTAAATTCAATCGAGGAAAATTCGGTGCTGGCCTATGGCGGGGATGCCAATCTTCCCTCCTGGGTAAATGATCTCGACGCCATTTTTCTGGCACGTAAACTGGGTGTTCCCACGTTCAATGGCTATTCGGGAAACAGTGTCCCCGGATATGCGTCTTCTCCGACCTGCGCGGATATTATCAGACAACTTGACGCTTTTGATCATTGGACCAGGGAACGGGGGATGAAGCCGCTTGAAGTCCTCGATTTCAATGTTGTCAAACTGGACATGGATTCGTGTGATCTGTCAAAATTTGAAAACCCGAAGTGATATCGTCTTACGGCGCAAACCATCAGCCGGATCGCTTGGCTTTCAAGCCGTCCAATAGAATTTCCCATTTGGCCTGGATTTTATCGCCTTTGTATTCTGCGCCAATTATTCCGCCCCGTTCAATCAGGCGCGCGCGATTTGCCTGGTTTTCCTTCATGATGATCCGTCTGATCGCGTCGACTGCCTGCTCGGTTGAATAGGGATTGAAATACTCGCACGCATCCTTGTAATACCAAACGCCATTATTATTGACCGTTATGTGCCCAATCGCGCA